>ULNW01000331.1_pt1 | contig 9415 bp, 5 predicted proteins | sample 1952021 | NCBI WGS metagenome assembly ULNW01 (sample SAMEA4835587, study PRJEB28245) | human gut metagenome | biome: gut microbiome; material: fecal sample | place: Denmark | collected 2008 | reverse complement strand
TTCTCTCAGCACAGGAAAGCAGTGTGATTGTAAAGCTGCCAAATGACAGTACATTCCTTGATGAGATTACAGAATCCATCAAGATATATAAATTCCTAAATAAAAATGCGTCCGGAGCCAGAGGAAGCTTTGACAGCATCCGCAGGGCAAAGGAGGATGAGCGTATTGAGAAGAAGGACAGAATCCGAATCTTTATTGAGGATGCATTAAAGAATGCGGACATTTATGTAAATGGTGATAAGGCAACTATTTCGGCTAAGGAGCCGGCAACGAGAATCAATGAAGCACTCGGTAAGCTCGTAGCAATGAAATACAATAAGCTCACCTATATGGAGACAGCACCGGAGCTTTCAGATATCAGTGCCATCTTTAAGCATAGCGATGGTCAGATGAGCTTCCTTGGCACAAGTGACACCACACCAAATAAGCTTGCTTTAGAGGAAGTGGTACAGGTAATTGGATTAAATAATGCCAGACATATGAAGACATCCCTCAAATCATTACAGGATAAGTTTGGTGCAGCACCTTACGGATTTGATCCAAAGGATGTGCAGTGGCTTGTTGCAATGCTGTTCAAGCTGGGAAGAGTGTCTCTTACTCTTAATAGTCAGAGCCTGTCATTGCTTTCAACGAATTCGGATGAACTGGTCAGATATATTACAAAGCGAGAGTATGTAGAGAAACTCCTGATAGACATCAGAGAAAGAGCAACAGACGGACAGATTCGCTCCGCAAAAGAAGTTATGAAGGATTACTTCGGATTTACTGTATCCAGTGATGATGATGACAAAATCATGAGCAGCTTCAAGAGCAGAGCAAAGGATAAAGTTGAAGTATACGATGACATCCTTGTAGAGTACAGAATCAATCCGAAATATCCTTGTAAGCGATTGATGGAAGATGCAAGAAAGAGACTTGCAGAAATCCTTGATATTAATGAGCCTACAGAGTTCTTCAAGACAGTAGATAAGAAGAGAGATGACCTGCTTGATGATGCAGAAGATACTGCACCTGTATTTGACTTCTTTAAGGGAGACCAGAAAAAGATTTTTGAAGAGGCAGTGAAGAACCTTGCATATTTTGGTAACAGTAAGACTTATGTAAGTGACCAGGAGCTGTTAAAAGTAGTTGAAGAAATAGAAACTATCGTAAAGGACAGCAAGCCTTTCGGTAAGATTCAGAGATTACCGGAATTAAATAAGAGATTTGAAGAGCTTCATATGGGATTGCTTGAAAAGGAAGCAGCTATCATGGATCCATTAGTGCATGATGACTTCCTTAAAGTGAAAGAGGTATTGGATACTAAGCCTTTTGCAGAAGTACTCCGTCCTCGTATCAATCAGAGATTTGAAGAAATCTGGGATAAGCTGAAAAAATCAAATGATATAGCAGCAATCAAGAATATCAAGCTGGAAAGTGACACTTTAAAAATCAAGTGTCTGGATGAGATAGATGAGTATGAAAGGGCACATCAGCCTGCACCGGAACCATCTGTTACACCGGTAGTACCCGGTAAAGGGCCGATTAATCCTATACCTGCACCGACTAAAGTAAAGACAAAGAGACGTAAGAATGTTTCCATCAGCAATGTAGCAGGGGCTAGAACATATTCGATAGAGTCAGAGCAGGATATTGATAAGTTTCTTGCTGAGATGAAGCAGAAATTGATGAATGAACTGGAAGAAGACACAATAATTACATTGAGTTAGAAGGAGGAAAAAATGCAGCTAAAAAGTGTAAGTATAAAAAATTTCAAAGGAATAGATGAAAAAAATATATTATTTAAGCCGGGTTTTAATCTAATTAAAGGTGCTAATGGAACAGGAAAAACATCAATACTTGAAGCAATTGCAGTTGGACTTGGAGGTTTTATTGCAGGATTACCAGATGTAGTAACAAGGCATTTTTCATCGGATGAAGTTAGAAAGGTATATATGAAAACAGGTGATGGTTCATATAACAAGACTAATATTATGCCATTGGAAGTTACTATTGAAGCAGTTTTAAATGGTAAAGAATACAGTTGGACAAGAGGGAAAAGTAGTATAAACGCTTCAAGAAGCACAACGCAACCAAGAGATATATGTCATAAAGCCGAAAAAATGGCAGAAGACAGCAATTGTGAATTTCCTGTATTGGCATATCTTAGCGCTGCAAGAGTGTGGTCACAGCGAAGAGAGAGAACAGATGATATATTTCGAAAAAATTATTTTAGGACTGTTGGATATACAGATGCACTGATAGATGCTTCAAATACCAAACTCCTTTTGAATTGGTGCATGAAGATGGAGATGCTGGAATGGAAAAAAGAAAAGAAGATTGCTGAATATGAAGCAGTAAAACATGCTGTATCGCAGTTTATGGATATTATGGAAGAGTCAAATGACCATGAGGTATTTTATGATAAGCAGGAAGAACAGTTAATGTATAAGGTTGACGATAAAATATTGCCAATTATGCAATTAAGCGCAGGATATCAATCACTGGTTTGGATGGCGTTTGATATTGCATATAGAATGGCTGTACTTAATCCTGATAAAAAAGATGCCATTGCACAAACAAGAGGAGTTGTGTTGATTGATGAAATTGATTTACATCTACATCCAAGATGGCAGTGGAATATTGTAAATGCATTGAAATCGGTATTCCCTAATGTGCAATTTATTGCGGCAACACATTCGCCAATATTATTTGCGGCAACGGATAAATTATGGTTAATTGATGTGGAAGAAGATGAAGTGCGTTATTCAGAATCAAGATGTGGATATGATGCTAATTCAGTATTAGAAATATTTATGGGAGCAAAATCAAAAAATTCGAAAACAGAGGAATTAATACATTCTATTTATGTTGCTATTCAAAATCAGGAATATAAACTAGCAGAGGAACGAATAGAAAAGTTGGAGAGCATTACAAGCGAGAATTATCCAGATGTTATAATGGCAAGGATGGAGCTGAAGAGGAGAGTTAGGAAATGATTTATATAAAGAAAAATACTGAACCAGAATGGTTGACAGAGTATAAAAGACGCAATCCTACAGCTACTTATGATTCTGAATCTTTTTTGGGTTATAGAGAGAAGTTGCGTAAGGAATTGGTTAGTGAACAGCATAACTTATGTGCATATTGTTGTTGTAAAATTAGTGATGATAAAGCACATAATGAGCATATTGAGCCCAGACATCCTAGGCAAGGTTCAAGCACAAAATCATTGGATTATTCAAATATAGTTGCATCATGTAATAATGCAGATAGATGTGGAGCTAAAAAAGGAAATGATTATGAGGTTTCTAAATTTATTTCACCTTTAAATCCAAAATGTGAAGAGACATTTATATATTATCCTGATGGAGTAATGGAAGGAAATAAATATACGATTAATTTGTTAAATTTAAATAGTTATGAATTGAAAGAGGCAAGAAAAGCAGTATATCGTACTATTAGTAAATTAGATAAAAATACTATAGAGATGATATATTGTCAAGATGATGAGAACTTACCATCTTTTTATAATGTGATCAGATGGGTTTTAAAAAATTGAACTATATAGATACCGATATGGAGGATATAGCACATGAACAAAAATGTAATTAAGAAATTTGCAATAGATGCAAGAAATAAGCTGATAGCATCCGTTACGGATAAAGCGGGTATGCTTGGAATCACACCGGATAATTGCAGTGAAGCAATCACCAAAGGTGCTGATTTTGAGGTATACAAGACAGCAGCAGGAACAGAGGTAACACTTAATAAAAAAGAGTGTGAGCAGAGAAGAAAACTGGTAGATCAGATTTATGCAAGAGGCTTTGAAGCGGTAGTGGAAGAAGTTGCATATACATGGTTTAACAGAATCTGTGCTATCCGTTTTATGGAAGTGAATGACTATATGTATCCTGTAAGAGTTCGTGTGCTTTCTTCTGAAAAAAAATCCACTGTAAGTGGATTGGTAAAGAATGAGCCTGATGTGGTAACAATGGCGCCTGATATTGACTGGGATTTTACAGATAAAGAGAGAGAAGAAATCATTGATGCCAAGATGAATAACAGGCTTGATGATTTATTCAGAATGCTCTTTATCAAACAGTGCAACCTGCTTCATGAAGTGTTACCGGGACTTTTTGAAGAGACAGAAGACTATACAGAAATGCTTCTGAACATCTCATTCACAAATAAAGATGATGTGATTCGTATGCTGGTAGATGGTATTGATGAAAAAGATTTTAACATCGCAACTGTTGATGAGGATGGCAAGGCAGCAGGACAGGTAGAAATCATAGGCTGGTTATATCAGTATTACAATACAGAGCCTAAAAATAAAGCATTTGCCAAGAAAACCAAAATCACAAAAGAAGAAGTACCGGCAGTTACCCAGCTTTTTACGCCAGATTGGATTGTACGATATATGGTAGAAAACAGCCTTGGCAGAATGTGGGTAGAAGGACATCCGGATGAAGAACTTAAGAGCAAATGGAAATACTATCTGGATGAGGCAGAGCAGGAAGAGTCTGTGCAGCAGGAGCTTAACAAGATAAAGGCAGAATATGCAACATTAAAGCCGGAGGATATAAAGCTTATTGACCCTTGTATGGGTTCAGGACATATTCTGGTGTATGCATTTGATGTATTTATGCAGATATATGAAAATGCAGGATGGTCACAGAGAGATGCTGCACAGAGTATCATTAAAAATAATATTTATGGACTTGATATAGATGACAGAGCAGCACAGTTGAGTTATTTTGCAGTGTTGATGAAAGCAAGACAGTATGACAGAAGAATACTGACAAGAGGTATAGAACCGAATGTATATGCTGTGCAGGAGAGTAATGGCATTAATCGAGATCAGCTTAAATATTTTGGAGCAGGATTGGCAGATACAGGGAAGAATACAGCAGTATCGCAGATGGAAGGACTTCTTAATGCATTGAATGATGCAAAAGAATATGGTTCTTTGCTTAATGTGGAAAGCTATGATTGGGAGCTGTTAGAGAAATTTGTAGAAAATACATATACAGAAAGCCAGATTTCTTTTGATACATTTGGATTGGATGAGACAGCAGAGCAGTTGAAACGATTGATTAGAATTGGCAAGTTGATGGCACAGAGGTATGAAATAGTTGCTACGAATCCACCATATGCAGGAACAAGTAACCTGAGTGCAAAAATGAATAATTTTGTGAAGAAAAATTATCCGGATAGTAAGGCTGATTTGTTTGCTGTGTTTATTGAACGTTGTGGCGAAATGTTAAAGAAAAATGGGTATCAGGCGATGATAACACAGCATGCATGGATGTTTTTATCTAGTTTTGAAAAGTTGCGTGTTAAGTTGCAACAACGAACGATTGTAAATATGGCGCATCTAGGAACAAGAGCATTTGAAGAAATTGTAGGGGAAGTAGTTCAAACAACTAGTTTTGTCATATGTAATAAGAATATACAATTTTATATTGGAATGTATTGTAGATTAGTTGAACCTAAAACTCAAAATGGAAAAGAAAAAATGTTTTTAAATGAAGAAGGGAGAGTTAAATTTAAACAAAATAATTTTGTGAAAATACCAGGGATACCGATAGCATACTGGGTTAATGAAAATTTAATTAATAAATTCGAACAAAATAATAAGTTAGAGGCATATGGAATTTCACGGGCAGGATTGTCTACTGGAAACAATGAAAAATATATGAGAGTTTGGTATGAACTTTCTTTAGATAGCATAGGATTTAATTTCAAATCTCAAGAAGAATATGTTAGTGATGATAAAAAATATGTTCCATGTAATAAAGGAGGTAGTTATAGGAAGTGGTACGGTAATAATGAGTATGTTATTAATTGGAGTAACCCATTAGAATTTCATAGACCACGTACAACATATATGGATTTATATTTTAAAGATGCGATTACATGGTCGGTGATTACATCTGAAAACTTTAGTAGTAGATATTATGAAAAAGGTTTTTTGTTTGACCATGCAGCAGCGAGCTTTTTTTGTTATGAAAAAAAAGAAGAATGTTGTATTTTAGCATATTTGAATTCAAAAGTGACGCAATATGTATTGAATTTAATTAATCCAACAATTAATACAGGATCAGATGTTTTGTTACGTATTCCTGTAGATAGATTAGTACTAAAAAAAGAAATAGATAGAATGGCAAAAAGAAATATTATACTTTCAAAGGAAGATTGGGATTCATTTGAAACATCATGGGATTTTAAATGCCATCCATTAATATCTGTTATCGCACAGAATAGAGTGCTTTTTGATAACACAACAGATATTGATTTAGCAGAATGTTACACTTGCTGGGAGAATGAATGCAATGAACGCTTTAATCAGCTCAAAGCAAATGAGGAAGAATTGAATCGTATTTTTATTGATATTTATGGCTTGCAGGATGAATTGACACCAGAGGTAGAAGATAAAGATGTCACAGTTCGTAAAGCAGATTTACAGCGTGATATTAAGAGCTTGGTTTCTTATGCTGTTGGATGTATGTTTGGACGATATTCATTGGATGAGGAAGGTCTTGTTTTGGCAGGACAGCCTTTTGAAGCACATTTCTTTGAAGCATCAGCACCAGTTTGTGGAACTGGATTTGCCGGAGCACCGGGGGCATCCGTTCCAATAGGTGAATTTTATTATAAGACAGATGAAGGTGTGAAAAAATGCACTTATAATCCTGACAAAGATAATATCATTCCGATTTGTGATGAAGAATATTTCTCGGATGATATTGTTTCGAGATTCTGTGAATGGGTGAAAACTGTATATGGTGAGAAATCATTGGAGACAAACCTTGATTTTATTGCAAAAGCACTTGGCAACAAAGGAAATACAAGCAGAGAAGTAATTAGAAATTATTTCTTGAATGATTTCTTCAAGGATCATTGTAATACTTATTCTGTTACAGGTTCTGGTAAACGCCCTATTTACTGGATGTTCGACAGTGGAAAGCAGAATGGTTTCAAGGCACTTATTTACATGCATCGATATGATGCTGACACAGTTGGCAGAGTAAGAACTGATTACTTGCATAAAGCACAGAAATTTGTAGAAACTGCAATGCAGAGTGCTCAGTATACGATTGACAATGCAACGTCAGCATCAGAGAAATCAAAAGCTACAAAGGCAGTAACAAAGTACACTAAACAGCTTGCAGAGATGAGGATATATGATGAAGCCATTGCCCATGTAGCCAATCAGAGAATCGAGATTGACTTGGATGATGGTGTAAAGGTGAATTATGCAAAGTTCCAAGGAGTGGAAGTAGCACAGGAAGGTAAGAAGGCATTAAAAGTAGATTTGCTGGCAAAGATATAGATAAAGGATGGTGAGGTAGATGTATTTAGAAAAAATTCATATAGAGAATTATAAAGCAATTGGAAAATTGGATATTGATTTAAAACCAGGAGTGAATCTGATTATTGGTGATAATGGAGCAGGAAAAACTTCTGTCCTTGAGGGGATTGCGGTAGCTCTTGGAGGCTTGTTTGTTAACGTAGCAGGTGTTAGCACTAAGAATATTGTAAAAGATGATGTACGTATGAGTATAAAGCCTATCGGAGATTCTTCGACAGCGATTGAATATTATGAACCGGTGTTAGCTGGCTGTACACTTCACGTAACGGAAGAACGGGATTTTACATGGAATAGAATTAAAGAAGAAGTATCTGCTACACATACCAAGATTGATAATAAGAATGTGTGTGTATGGATGAAGAAACTTACAAATAATTCAGATACTATCTTGCCATTGATTAGTTTTCAAAGTGCAGCTAGGGCTTGGAGAGTAAGAAGAGGAGATTTTGGAACTGAATTAAAGAAGAAATTGGACGATAGGCGATGTGGATATCTCGGATGCCTTGATTCTTCGATGGATGTAAAATCTATTCAGCAGTGGTGCCTCAAACAGGAATTGGTGCGTTCAAATAAAGGGACAGTGCGGGAATATGAAATGTTCAAAAATATTGTAGCTTCGTTTATGAAGGAAATAAATGAACTGGACAAGATTCCGTCGATTCACTATTCTCCGCAGTTTGATGAATTAGTTTACAAGGATGATAAGACTGAGATGTCGATTTCAAAACTGAGTGCCGGTTACCAGTCTCTATTGTGGATGGTTATGGATCTGGCGTACCGGGTATGTATGCTTAATCCAGAAATAGAAGATAAAGACAAAATTACAGGTATTGTGCTTATAGATGAAATCGATTTACATCTTCATCCAAAGTGGCAGTGGAATGTAATTGATGCATTGCAAAAAACATTTTCAGGTGTGCAGTTCATCATTGCGACCCATTCTCCAATTGTTATATCTGCATCAAAAGAAGCAAATCTGATTCTGTTGGATGATGCACAGGATATAAGTTATCTACCAGATTGCTATGGATATGAAGTGGAGGATGTACTGCGTTATCGTCAGGAGAGTGTATCAAGACCGAAGAAGGTGAAGACTCTGGTCGATGAAATAGAGAATGCAATTGATGATATTGAATTTGATAAAGCTGATGCTGCATTGGAAAGATTAAAAGATTTGTTGGGCGAAGATAATTCAGAGTACAAGAAAATGGCAGGATTGATTTCAGATGCGAAATTGATAGAGGAGTGCTGATATGCTGTATATAGAAAAAGAAGGTTTGCCGAATGATATAAACAGAAAAATTATAGAGTTGAGCAAAAGTGAGGAATGGAAAAACATCAGCGAAGATGATGCAACAGCAATCCGAAATGCTTTTGACAATGATTTCCCTAAGAATGAGGTGAAAGAGATTCTACTTCATGAACAACATGGAATTTGTGCATATTGTATGAGACGTATCCGTATGGACAATCATTCCAGAGTAGAGCATCTTGTACCATTGAGCAGGAACAAGGACAGGGCAATTGATTATAACAATATGCTTGGAGTATGTGATGGTGGAGAAAAAGCTATTGGAGATAAGGGGCATATTCTTTGTTGTGATGCACATAAAAAAGAGACAGAAATCGCGATTAGTCCCCTCAATAAGGTACAGATGGATAAGATTGCATACGATTCAGAAGGGAAAATCTATACGAAACCGAAAGATGAAGATATGGAAAGAGATATAAATGAAGTTCTCTTGTTGAACGGTATTCAGAAAAAGGATGGGACAGTAAGAGATACCTCTACGGAACTGTTAAAGGGCAGAAAAGATGCCTATAACAGAGCAAAGAAGATGATGGCAGCCTTGAATACAAAGGGAAAATGTACATCAGCAACGCTTAAAAAGATAATGGATGAATTATATAACAGAGAAGAAAGAGATGAATTTGTCGGTGTTCAGCTCTATTATTTTAGAAAACATTATAATTCACTGATTCGCAGAGGCATGTAATATATGATATAGGGATAACATACTGATTATCGAACACTTTATTGAACACTATCGGACACTT
>ULNW01041836.1_pt1 | contig 9451 bp, 10 predicted proteins | sample 1952021 | NCBI WGS metagenome assembly ULNW01 (sample SAMEA4835587, study PRJEB28245) | human gut metagenome | biome: gut microbiome; material: fecal sample | place: Denmark | collected 2008 | reverse complement strand
GCCGGGAATGTTATGAAAGCGGTTAATGTATATCATGAAGAATTTGATAAATGGTTTAATTTTACTGACAATATCGCAGTAATGAATTTTATCGGGGATAATGTACCGGATAGGCTTCAAGGTTGCGATACGGATAGTGATACAATACTTTTATCTAGTAACAGTATGCTTGTAGAAAAGGCTAAAATTGTAGATGATAAGACTAATGTCAATTATTTAACCCCTGTCAATGCAATTGACGGAACACCGCAGCCATTGAAATTGACCGGGGAAAACATGGCAGACATTGACAATAAAATCAGTAAAAACTATATAGGCAAGATAATCAACTGGTCACAGCGCTTAAATTCTTATTACTGGAAGTATTACAATGATACAAGCATATCACAGGATAAAAAAGAAAAAATATTATCTGAAATTTATGAGAAAATTTCTTTGCTGTCTTCACTTAGTCAGATTGAAATTGACAAGGCTAAAAAGTTCTATGGTGATTTTAATACAAATAAACATTTGCAGGCGATTAATGGAATCGGTATTTTTACAAATGTGGAAGACAAGACTGAAAACATAGATAGAAAGACTGTCATTGATATGTCTGATATGCCATTGATTGAACCTGAGCGGAAAAACTACAAGACAGATGAAAGTTATCAAAATGCAGTGAAACGCTATAAAGACGGTTGCAAATATCGTGAAAAAATTGACCGGAGAGCCGACATCATGAAAGAATTGAACAATCTTAGTCAGGAAATAGTTGACGAAGAAAAACAGGAAGAATATAGAACGGAATTATATCAGCTGATGAAAGAGATTTCAGACGAATTGTCTGAGCGTACAAAAGAGAGTGAAAAAATTAAGAAGCCGTTATTTTTCAAGTATATAGACCAAAACCCGGAGAACAATATTTATACGTTTTTTAATTGTCCGATGGATAATTTAATTAAACTAGTAGAGAATGATCCAACACAGACGGAACAAACCGGCTATAATAAAAAAGCTGGTGAAAAAATGTATAAATCTATTGAATCATTGTTTTCAGAAATTCCCGAAAAGTACAATGATAAACAGATTACACTTATTGAAGATATTGTAAGCAATTTGAAAATTGAAATTAATGCAATATATCAAAATAATTCAGAAGCTGATGATTATGATTTCCGGGTACTGATACAGGATTGCAAAGATGAAGCATTGAAGAAACTGAAAAAGTATAAGATTACAGCGGCAACAATGCAGACAATAATAAAATGGGCTTACTGCGGCGGAGATAAGAACGGCAGGCATACAGTATTTAAAGAAAATAAATCTAATATATTAGATTTATTATATCTGTATGACAAAGAGAAATTTTTAAGCGTGTTCAAGAAAAAGGACGGCAGAGCAACACGACTGGAACGAGTCAATGATGTAAAAGCTGCTGATTATTTGATTTTCGGCAGATATTACAAAATTGTACCGTATTACATTAGTAGTGAACTTGTGGAAAATTCGGAAAGCTAAACAAAAAAACATGAAAAAAGCCTTATTTTATAGGCTTTTTTTGATGTTGTAAATTTCACCAATATAGTACACTGTATAATTTTTAAGCATATCATATAACTGTTGATATGTCTATAGAAAATTGGATTTTTATGTAAATAATTATTAAAAGGAGATTTAAACAAAATGTTAAGTAATGATAATATTAAAAATAGATTAATCAAATTCATAGATAATGAAGGGGTTAATCAAGCATTTATTTGTAAAAAGTGCGGTATTGCTACAAGTTCATTAAGCAGATTTAAAACCGGCACTTACTGCCTGTCACAGAAAGAACTAAAAAAGATTGCTGATTATTTATCTGTGCGGGGTTATTAATTTAGGCATTAAGCTATAAGCTTTTGCGATATTGCTATTAGTGTGAGTTTTTCGGTCAGTTTTCTTGCGGGTAAAATCCCGACTTCCTCCCAAACAAATGAAAAAAACTGACTAACTGGGTGTGACCACTAGTGGTCATGCCCTTATTTTTATAGATAGGAGATTTAAAACGTGAGATTTGAAGGATGTACAATCATACAGATTGTAGAACTGCCATAGAATGGTAAAAATAAATATGCTGTGCGGTATTTAGGCAGTTTAGAATATTTTGATTATGACTTCATGTGCAAAAATTCACTGAAAAAATTCTTTGAAAAAGGCGGCTATGATAACGGCAAATATATCATACTGCATATAAACGAAAACAGCGGTCAAACATATATTATTGATTCAATCTGTACATACAAAAATGGCAGTGTTGAATTAGCCCAGCCGGGCGAATCATGGAAGAAATTAGTTGCTGAAGTTTTGGAAGAATACCCGTATATTAAACAGGGACTGCAAATTTCAACATCTAATAAAGTTGATATTCCTAAAATTCAGATAAAATAACGAGGGTGCAGGAAATGATTTTAATTGTCGTTTTCTGCATTTTCTAATTTGAGGTGATGATTTTGCAGTTATATGGATATGAAGACCACGATATAAATAAAAAGGTGCAGACAATACCGGTAAAAAATATAAATCTGCTTTACTGGCTGGCAGACAGAAACCTGCTTGAATATCTTATGTGTATTGGTAGGGACAGGGACGATAAAAATAACCGGGTATGGTTTTTTGAACAAAATGCCTATGTTCAAGATGAAATTAATGCTTTTTATAATCGTAAATTTGATATTTATAATAGAGATTAAAAGGAATTCGATGTAAAGAGAAATAGAGGCATAGGGGTACTGGTGTAATGCTATACCCCTACTATTTTATAAAGAATAAAAATTATGATAAAAGGGGTGTACCAAATGGACAACCACAAAAGGCTTTAGCGGCTAAACTGTTTAAGTCGGTTTTAACGTCTTAAAATTCGGAATTATCAATACCGAAAAATATTCCCCCCATATATAGAAAGTGAAAATTGAAAAAATGATTGATGTAAAGAATGCATATAAAAAAATTTGAAAGCTTGATGAAGCAGGTAGACAGATCATGTGAAATCAGTTTAGATGAACAGGAAAATTTATACAGACAAATTAAGGATGATATTGAATTAAAGTTGCAACAGATTCACGCAGATAGAAATATGTGGTAATTGTTGACGGATTCAATTCGACTAGCCCCATTTCGGGGGCAACCTAAAACAGAATGTTTTGATTGAATCGTGGCACTGACTTGTAGACTGCACTCCAATTGGAGTGCAATGAAAATGAATCTAAATCTCGAAGTAACACTTGGACAGACTCTCAAACAGCGAAAAAAGCTGGTGTTGGTGTTGGAACTGTCGCTAGATATAATCGAGTAATGAACTCGGATGATGAAGATTTAAAAGAAAAAGTTAAATTTGGCGAAGTTACCATTAATAAAGCATACGAAGAAGTAAGAAAAAAAGAAACTCGCATATGTAAAATGTGTGGAAACCATGGAAATCAATATACAGTGCCAAGTGAAAAAGTTTTTAATATTGCAAATGAACCATTCCAATCAGACTAATCATAGCTTCCGTCCAAATGGACGGAGGGTGCAATACAGAATTAGCACACATGTGTGCGAAAGTATAAAAATATTAATTGTAAAAAATATACCCCATAGGGGTATTCATGTAAAGAAAGGTGATGATAAAAATGTTAAATGAAAAGAAAGTAAAAATGATTGATTATATTATCGAAGGCAATCTTGATAAAACTGAAATTGCTAAGACTTTAGACGTTTCAAGACAGACTATTTATGACTGGATGAAAGACGATGAAGTAATTGCAGAGTATGACAGACGTCTACAAGCTAGCAGAACCGACAGCAATAGACGTTTGCAAGCCTGGTTAAATCCGCTTCTAAACAAGCTATACAACATTGCTATGTATAGTAAGAGTGCAAGAGATAGTAAAGATGCGGCAGTATACTTAGTTAATAGAGTACTTGGAACACCGAAAGAATCTATTTCAGTGCAGGATAATAACGATGAAAGTATTGACCCACTGGCAATTTTTAATCAGATTATCAGCAATGCAGATGAAAAAATAACCCCGTCAACTGATAAAAACGGCAGCAATACGGGCGAAAAAATCCCCGATTAAATGAATAAAAATACATAGGGGTAAAGGGTATATATCACATGATTCAAGGGTGAATATACTAGATATTGTGATTGCATAATATACATTTCTGATACTTCGCTAAACGTATTTAGAAATGGCTTAAATAGGGCAACTGTAGATATATGCTATATTTGGCTATTTTGGTAAAGTTAGGTTTAGCGAAACAATGCAAAAATAAAATGTATAAACATACAAAAAGATATTAATTTAACAATATATTCCATTAATCATACAAATATATTTATGATTATATTTAAAATTAATTAAATTAGAAGGATACAAAAGAGTGTTGCAAGCTTCAACATTGTTTAAAGCTAAATCTTAGTGTTTGAATCCCTTCAAGAGTGACAGTGCTGAAAAATCGGTGGTCATTAGTGGGGGTATCCTTCTATTTTCTATTTTTGCGTTTCGGGGGCGCATAATCTAAAAATTTTCTATCAAATTTTATAACCCAAAGAAGGTGAAAAACATATCAGAAAAAAATTTTGACATAATCAAGAATACTGAACTTTTAACAAAGTACTGTATCAAATTGTACGGACAGCAGAAAACAAAAGAGTTGTTGACAGCATATAAAAATAATCTGTTTGACAACAAGGGACTGGCTTATATAATCGGTTCGCAATCTTTAGAATTTTTTTGTATGTATTTTTTGCAAGACGTTTACACCGGTGATGATAAAGCACCATTAGCCCCGATTCACTATGAGTTGTGGGAAGAAATTCAAAATGCAATACTAAATACAAACGGCACAAAGTATGAATATATCTTGCCGAGAGGCACGGGAAAAACTACTTGTATTACCTTGCCCACTGCAATATGGTGTGCATTATACAATTATAAGATATACACGGTAATTTCCTCGTCAATCGGCGCAACAGCAGAGCAATTTATAGCCAACATCAAAATAGCTTTAGAAGATAATATTTACATTGAAAAATCATTCGGCAATATCATCAATAAAAAACTAAGGTATAACAATGAAATGATTGAACTTGATACAAAGCCGCTACGTACGTTAATTCAATCAATTCCATGTGCTTCTTCATTTCGTGGACGTTCTTATAATAATAGAAGAATCGAGCTTGCTTTGCTTGATGATTTTCAGAATGAATCAGAACTGACAAGCGATAAGGCAAAAGAAGACAAATGGAAACGATTTTCGGATGATATGCGGTATGCTTTGCAGAAATCTAATAATCATATGTTTGCGTTAGGTACATTACAAATGAAGGGCGACTTTTACGACAGATTAAGACAACAGCCAACTTGTAAAGTTAGAATTGAAAAAGGGCTGTTAGTTGATGATGTTGATATATTATTTTCCACAGGATTGTGGAAAGAGTTTCGCTCTATATTAATGGATACAAAAAATAAATATGCTTTAGATGATGCAAAAGAATTTTATTTACAGCATAACGAAAATATGAAACTTCCGCTTTTGTGGTCGGAATATTGGGATAGTTTAGATGTGGCTTTGTCTTACTATGAAAATCCGGCATCATTTAAGCAGGAATTTCAGAACGATATTGAACATATCGGCGAAAAGGTTTTTAAATCTATTGTCACACGGACAACAGCAGAAATAGAATCAGAAGATTTTATAAAAACAATTTTATCTATTGATCCGGCAAGTTTTGACCGTGTAAGCACAAAACATGATTATTATGCTTTTTGTGTGCTATCTGAAAATTATAACTCTTTAAAATTCGCTAGAAAATCCATTATTAAAGATTTTGAATTAGATGATTATATTAATCTGACAATTCAATTATTGAAAGATTATCCAGATATTACGCATTTATCTATTGAAAAGAATGTATATTCGGGTGCAGATGTATCAAAATTAAAAGAGAAAATACAACGGGACCCGGATTTAATCGGGCGGGATATTACTATTATTAATAAGCACCGGACAAAAAACAAAGACAACCGTATTTCTGCGATTGTGGGTGATGTAAATATGGGGCGGATTATCTTTAATGAAGAAGACACCGCAGCCATTGAACAATTGTCTGAGTTTTGCGGGGCAAAATACAGTTTGCATGATGATTTTCCAGATTGCCTGGCTGATGCAGTTGAAAATATTGCAAACGTTGAAACAGTGGGGAAAATGAAAGTATTTCCATTAGATTATATCGGATTATAGAGAGGTGAAAAGGTGACAGATAATGAATTAAATTCAAAAATGATAGAGGATTATAGATTGCATTTATTAGATTTTCAAAGAATGCACGATTATTACAATGGACAACATGACATTGTAGATAATTATTACATGATTGAAAACAGAAGTAATCAAATTGTAATTGACAACTTTATTCAGAAATTTATTGATGAAGAAGTAAACTATAGTTTAGGTAATGCAATTACAATTGTAAGCAGAAGCGGCAACAAAGAAGTTATTGACTGTATCAATAAGAATCTATTTCACTGGAATGTAAATCATAATCAACAGTTAATGAAAATGCTTGAAATTTACGGCAAGGCATATTCATTATTTTATGTTGATAATAAAGGGCGATTTTGTGAAAGACTGCTTAATCCTACAAATGCAGTTTGTTACTGTGATACGGACGGAATACCAAAAAGATTTATACACTTTTACAAATTGAAGTATGACGACAGTGAATATCATGATATTTATTATGATGATGGGCGGATTGAAGTATATAAAGATACCAATTTAATCAGCAGGAAACAGCATATTTTTAACGGTGTGCCGGTTTCAGTCTGCAAAATGGATAATATAGAAGAAACGATTTACTACAAAATCAAAAATCTACAGGATTCTTATAATCAAGTGTTAAGTAACCAGGTCAACACAATTAATGACTATAGAAATGCTTATCTTATTGTGACCGGTGCGGAAGTTGATGAAGACACGGCAAAAAGCCTTAAAAGCAAAGGACTATTAAATTTAAAGTCAAAAGACGGTGCGGTATCATGGCTTATGAAAGAAATGAACGATACTTATATTCAGAATACAATTACAGATTTAAAAAATGCAATGTATTCAACTTGTAATCATATTGATAGTAATTTTCAAATGCAATCAAATACTTCCAGTCTTGCAATCCGTAGCCGCTTATTATTCTTGGAACAGCGGTGCAAATCTATGTTCGACTATGTTTCTAATGCTATATATGACCGACTTGAACGATTGTTCGAGTATCTTAATATTAAAGGTTTGAACTTTGATATATCTGATATTAATATCAATTATAATCCTAACATTCCTACTGACATAACTTCAACAGTACAGGCAATTTCACAGTTAGGCGATAAAATCAGTCTTGAAACAGCATTATCATTATTACCGTTTGTCGAATCGCCGTCAATCGAGATCGAAAAAATCCGCAAAGAAAAAAGAGAGAATGAAGCCATTGACTTAGATAAAATCAACGGTTATGAGTAGGTGCGGCGATGACATTAAAAGATGAAATTTTAAATATTCGTAAGGATGCGGATAAAAAAGGAATTGAGCAGTCAAAGAAGATTCTACGGTTATACAAGGTACAAAGAGATGCAATTTTAGTGGAATTGGGCAGATTAATCACTCAATATTATAGTGACGAGGGTTTTACATTTTCCGATTATGAACGCTACACGGCTTTGACAGCATTAGAAATAGTTATCAATGAAAAGATACAAAAAATAAATCATGGACAGACTGAATTGACTTATCAAGTGTTGAAAGAAGCTTTTAAAGACAGTTATTATAAAACTGCTTATACAATTAATAAAGGTATCGGCTTTCAGATTGATTTTTCATTATTAAAAGATGAATTTGTACAGGCTTCAATTGAAAGACCAATAAACGGCAAAGACTTTTCAAAACGTATATGGGATAATACTGCGGTATTAGCAAAACGGATAAAATCAGATATACAAGATTCTATTATTCAAGGGTTATCGCCTTATAAAATTTCCACAAAAGTCAAAAATGATTTCGGGGTTGGTGCTTATCAGGCAAAAAGGCTTGTAAATACGGAACTTGCTAAAACTATTATGAGCGCACAAGATGAAATTTACACAAATATGAATGAAGTTCAAAAAGTAATGTGGGACGCTACACTTGAATCAAATACATGTGATTATTGTAGCAGCTTAGACGGTCATTATTTTGATAAGAATAATCATCCGGTTTTACCGGCTCACCCGAATTGTAGATGTTGTATTATCCCGGTTGTAGATGGCTGGAACCCAATAAAAAAGCGGGAATATAACACCGAAAGCGGAAAAAGAAAGTCCAGTATTATTAATTATAAAACTTTTGAAGATTGGAAGGATTCATTAAAATGATTGAAATTAATAAGAGAGAATACGCAGAAATGCAGAAGAAGGGATTTATAGATCATATTCATTCATTTATTTAAGTCTAAATCAAAACATCCACACTATTACATGCGTGAAAGTGCAGGCTGTATGAAAGCATTAGAAAATTACAGAAACAAAGTAACAGTAAAATAAAAATAATTTACAATGTACATCATGGACTATTACGGTACACGATGGACAAAGAAAGGAATTTTAAAAATATGGAATTTAATGATTTAGTTAAACAGTTAGACAGCTTTAAAGATTCGGAAGAATACAACAACTATGTAACTGGCTTTATGACAGATGACAGAGTTAAGCAGTATTTAGATACCGAAAACGGTAAAAAGTTAATTCAACCGGAAATGGACAAATATTTTTCAAAGGGATTAGAAACATGGAAGACGAACAATCTTCAGAATCTTATTGATGAAGAAGTAAAAAAGCGTTTCCCGGCTGTTGATCCAAAAGATGCGGAAATTGCAAACATGAAAGCGCAGTTAGAAGCAATGCAGAAAGAAGCAGAAAGAAACGAACTAAAAAACAAAGCGTTAAAACTGGCAACAGAAAAAGGCTTGCCGGTTGACTTAATTGATTATTTTGTATGTACCGATGAGAAGGCTACAAATGAAGCAATTAAGGCATTTGAAAAGGCATTTAAGACAAGCGTATCCAATGCAGTTGAAGAGAAATTAAAAGGAAATCACATTCCACCGGAAGAAGAACAGCCGGAAATGATGGACGGTGTAACGGCAGCATTTAAAGCATTAAATCCGTCACTGTAAAATACTATAAAAAATAAAATTATAAAATAAGGAGATTAAAAACATGGCAAATATTACATTATCAGAAAGATATTCAAATTTAGTAGATACAAAATTAAGAAGTGAACTAGTTTTAAAAGATGGCATTATTTTCAATAACAGATACGAAGGTGATCCAAAGGCGGGAGCTGTAAAGGTAAGAAAAACAGGTGAAAGCACAGTAGGAGATTATGACAGAACTAACGGCGCTGAAATGTCAAAGGC
>ULNW01027564.1_pt1 | contig 9539 bp, 4 predicted proteins | sample 1952021 | NCBI WGS metagenome assembly ULNW01 (sample SAMEA4835587, study PRJEB28245) | human gut metagenome | biome: gut microbiome; material: fecal sample | place: Denmark | collected 2008 | reverse complement strand
AGCCGAGAAGGCTGTGTGTGAGCTGCGCCGCAGCGGCTTTGCCAAGAAGCATTTATCTAAGGACGGCACGCCTGAGCATGTTTATTTTCCACGCATGCCGTATATTGCTGACGGCAACCCCAATACGGAGCAGTCGATTATCAAGCTGATGCGCTACAGCAAGCATCTGCGCAGTAAGGATGTCGTAATCTTTTTGGGCGTTGGCGGCTCCTACTTGGGCAATAAGGTGCTGTTTGATGCCTTTGGCGGTTATCACTGGAATACCAGCGCAACCTTGCGTCAGGGGCAGCCCTGCATTTATTTTTCCGGCAATAATCTTGATCCGGTGGACTGCAATTCACTGCTGTTCAAGATGCGCCGTATGGCTGGAGTAAGTGCGCAGGAAGGCAAGAAGCTAAAGATTATGCTGGTGCCGATTTCTAAATCCGGTACTACGCTGGAAACAATTTCTGCCTTTACGTATTTCTATGCTAATCTGTCTCAAAACGCAGACATCGACCTTGATTGTACGGTGGTTACCGATTTGCAGGCACCGATTGAATCTGCGCCGCTGCTGCAGCTGGCGGAAAAATTCGGCTGGGAGCGTTTTGATATCAAGGAAGGCATCGGCGGACGCTTCAGCATCATGACGGACCCGGGCCTAGTGACGATGGCTGCCTTGGGCGGAGATATCGAAGAATTTTTGCGTGGTGCGCGTGATATGGACATCTATTGCCGGCAGGCAGAGCTTGCGGAGAATCCTGCGCTGCTCAACGCTTTACTGAAATTTATGGCCTATGAGCGCGGACGTGATATAGAAGTGTTCATGCCGTACAGCATGCGCCTGAAATCCTTGAGCGAATGGTACGTGCAGCTGCTGGCGGAATCGTTGGGCAAGCGCTGCAACCGTGAGGGTGAGGTTGTTTACTACGGTAGAACGCCGATTGTTGCTGTTGGCACGACGGATATGCATGCGCAGACGCAGCAGCATCAGGACGGCCGTCTGAACAAGGTGGTACAGTTCCTGGAGGTTGCCAACCCTGAGGAGGAGGCAATTTTGCACAATCCCTTTGCGGATGTACCGTTCTTTGATAAGTACGAGGGCATGGATATGGCGAAGGCTCTTAAAGCGGCGCTGACGGGTGATAACCGTTACAATGCGCGCTTTACGCTGCCGAAGCTGAATGAATATTATCTTGGTCAGCTGATGTATTTTTTGATGCTGACGATTGCCTACGAGGGCGAGCTGGCGGATGTGGATGCATTTGACCAGCCTGGCGTTGAGGTTTATAAGAAATTAATGAAGGCTCAGCTGTAAAATTTAAGATGGCAAAAAAGCAGACGTTGTGTGCTGAAAAAGCACGCAACGTCTTTTTGCTATGTATTAAATTCAGCGTTTACCTGTAAACAGCAGCTTTGCCATACTGCATTTTTCAAATGCTTTCGTCAGCAGGATGCTGAGGGCCAGAGAGCCAAGCACCAGCAGCACGTAGGACAGTGCTACCTTTTTGACGGTCATGATGATGCCGAAATGGTTGTAGGCGCTGCTGAGCCAGTCCAGGAGCAGCGGATGCACAAAGTAGATGAGCATGGAGTAGGCGGAAAGGATGCTGATGGCTTTATAGAAAGGCTTCGCGAGGGAACCTTCGCTTTGCGCCTTGCGCTCCAGCCAATCAAGTGCCAGGCAGAAGAAGAGCAGCGAGCCTACGGTGTAGCAGAGTCCCTGCGGGCTGAGCTGGTGATAGGTGTTGGCCAGATCAATCAGCGTGTAGCCTTTGACCGTAACTGCTTCGTAACAGCTTTGCACGTCCCAGGCCATGCTTGCAGCAAAAATCATGCATACCATGGCGCTGTATCTGCGCAGGAGGGCGATGAATTTTTCCCAATAGCAGGCTGCCAAGCCGCCACTCATAAAAATAAGTAAATAATGCAAGGGAAGATAGTTGAGGCGATAATCAAAGAAATTTTTAGCTATGACGCTCCAACCCGCTGTATTCAGGCCAGGATGCGTTGTCCACCAGTTAAATGCAAGCTGGAATATGAATAAAAGCACTAGCATAAATGGTATGCTTTTGTGTATAATTATACGCAGAAGTTGGCGCCAGAGCGGATAGCTTGCATAAAAGCACAGCAGGATGACCATAAAATACAAATGGTAGCAGCCCAGGCCGAAGAATAACACATAGGCCACATGCAGCGGATTCCAGCTGACGAAGCCCGGTGGCAGAATCAGCCAGAAGTAAAGCATGTAAAAAAGCGACCAGCTGAGATAGGGCAGGCCTGCTCCCCGCAGACGCTTCTTCATAAAGTCGATATAGTTCAGCCGGCTGCCGCTTAATAGGCCTTTATCCGTACAGGCCAGGCCGTAGCCGGAGATAAAGAAAAAGGAGGGGACACTGTAACGGCTTAAAATCTCCAGTAATAAGTAAAGAATAAAGTTGTTGGGGGCAAGTGCCAGGCTGCCGATATGAATACCGATGACGCCAAGCATGCAGATGCCACGCAGATTATCTATAATGGTGTTTCGCATAAGTACCTCGCTAATTTTTAATCTTCTTTATTATACTATAAGTAAAAAAATCCTGCCAAGATTTTACCTCGAAGTATTTGACGTATTCTTCATTAAGGTGTAAAATATATACAATCAATTTGCACCTTTAAATTGGTCCTGTGAGACTGCAAGGTATAAGTTATTATGAAACCTAAGGCCTTTTTGCACCATCATGGGACGAGAAGGCCTTTTATTATGCAATTTTATTATAAAAAACAGGAGGTAAAGCTAATGGCTAAATCAAATGTATCTCTGGGTGGCAGAGATATACTGGATCTGGAAAGCCTCAGCGTTGAGGAAATCGAGCTGGTTTTGAAAACCGCTGAGGAAATGAAGAAGATTATGAAGAGGGATATCAAAAAGGTGCCCTCACTGCGCGGTAAATCTATCATCAATCTGTTCTATGAGCCCAGTACACGTACCCGTACATCCTTCGAGCTGGCAGGCAAATATCTGGGTGCCGATGTAGTAAACATCACTACATCCTCCTCCAGTGTTGTCAAAGGTGAATGCCTGCGCGACACCATCCTGACTGTACAATCCATGGCTTGTGATGCGATTGTTATGCGTCACCCCATTGAAGGCGCTGCAGCATATGCTGCTAAGGTTGCAGACCCTGTAATCATCAACGCCGGCGATGGCGCACACGCACATCCTTCTCAAGGCTTCCTGGATATGTTTACTATCCGTGAGCAGGGCAAAAATCTGAAGGGCTTGAAAATGGCAATCATCGGTGATATTCTCTACAGCCGTGTTGCCCGCACCAATATTGCTGCCTGGACCAAAATGGGCGCTGAGGTACACGTTGCAGGTCCTATGACTCTGCTGCCGCATGATATTGCTTCTCTGGGCGTTACCGTACACAAACGCGTTGAAGAAGCAATCGAAGGCGCTGACGTAATCGATATCCTGCGTATTCAGCTGGAACGTCAGCAAAAGGGCCTGTTCCCGTCTCCGCGTGAATATGCACGTATCTTCGGTATTAACGAAAACCGCCTGAAGCTGGCTAAGCCTGACGTAACCGTGCTGCATCCCGGCCCGATGAACCGTGGTCTGGAAATCTCCTGGGAGGTTGGTTACTGCGATAACGCCGCAATCCGTACTGAGGTACAAAACGGCGTAGCTGTACGTATGGCACTCTTATTCTTGACTTTGACAGGAGGTAAACACATTGAAAACGTTGATTAAAAACGGCAGGGTAGTAGACCCCAGCCAACAATTAGATGCTGTAATGGATATCCTCGTTGAGGATGGCAAAATTAAAGCTTTGGGCAAGGATATTGCCGAAGCTGCTGACGAGGTTTTTGATGCAACCGGCCTCGTAGTAACTCCCGGTCTGATTGACGTACACACTCATATGCGTGAGCCCGGCCTGGAAGCTAAGGAAGATATTATCAGCGGTACCAAGGCTGCTGCTGCCGGCGGTGTAACCACCGTTGCCTGCATGCCTAATACCAAGCCTGTTATCGATACCTCCATCGTAGTAAGCGGTATTAAAGAACGTGCTCGCGAAGAAAGCTACGCTAACGTTGAAGTTATCGGCGCAATCAGCAAGGGCGAAAAGGGCGAAGAGCTGGCAGAGATGGGCGATATGGCAGAAAAAGGCGCTATGGGCTTCTCTGATGACGGCCACTATGTAAAGAGCTCCCGCCTGATGGTGCTGGCTGCTAAATATGTAACTGCTTTTGACAAACCTTTGCTGTGCCATGCAATTGATCCTGAGCTGGATTCCGAAGGCTACATGCATGAAGGCGTTGTTTCCGCACGTATCGGCGTACCAGGCGTACCGGCAATCAGTGAGGATATCGCTGTTGCACGTGACTGCATCATCGCTGAATACACCGGCGCACATGTACATATCTGCCACGTTGCTTCCAAGGGTGCTATCGATATCATCCGCCAGGCTAAAAAACGCGGCGTAAATGTTACCAGTGAAGTAACCGTACATCATCTGACTCTGACTGATGAGGCTTGCGCAGATTATAATTCTGCAACCCGCGTTAACCCGCCGCTGCGCAGTGCAGACCACGTACAGGCTATGCGTGAGGCTGTTTTAGACGGCACTGTTGACGCTATCGTTACCGACCACTCCCCGCACGCACCGGAAGAAAAGGATGTTGAATTCCGTTATGCTCCGAACGGCTTCTGCGGTCTGGAAACCTCTCTGGCAGTAATTCTGACTGACTTATATCACACCCATGTATTCGACCTGAATACTATTATCAGCAAAATGAGCTGCGAGCCTGCTAAGCTGTTCAAGCTGGCCGGCGGTACTCTGAAAGAAGGCAGCGTTGCTGATATCACTATTATGGACCTGAATAAAAAATGGACTGTTGACAGCTCCAAATTCTATACCCGCGGCAAATTCACCCCGTACGAAGGCAAGGCTTGCACCGGCAAGGCTGTTGCTACTATGCTGCATGGTAATTTTGTAATGAGGAATGGTGTAGTATGCACGAAAAAGTAAGAAAAGGAAAATTAGTTTTAAAAGACGGCAGCGTTTTTGAAGGCACTCTGTATGGCGGCAAGCGCAATGCTGTAGGTGAGGTTGTATTCACCACCGGCATGAGCGGTTACCAGGAGACCTTGACTGATCCGTCCTTCTGCGGTCAGATTGTAGTAATGACCTATCCTCTGGTAGGCAACTATGGCTGCAATCCGTTGTTTAACCAAGGCAAGAAATGCTTCTTCCAGGGCTTCGTAATCGGCGAGCTGTGCGATTGCCCCAGCAACTGGCGCAATGAGCAGAGCCTGGAGGATTTCCTGACTGAACAGGATATCCCGACCTTAGCAGGTGTAGATACACGTGCTATCACCCGTAAAATCCGTAATCACGGCGTACTGCAGGGCGTAATCGTTCCGGCAGAAATGCCTGATGAGGAAGTACAGAAACTGTTGGACTTACCGGCAGTACGCAACCAGGTTGAGGAGGTTACCACTCCCGAGGTTTACACCATGGGCGAGGGCAAGCTGCATGTAGCTGTGATGGACTTCGGTATTAAACGCAATATCCTGAAATCCATTGAAGCCTTTGGCTGCCGCCTGACAGTATTCCCTGCTTCCGCTACCGCAGAAGAAGTACTGGCTTGCGACCCGGACGGTATCTTCCTGTCCAATGGCCCCGGCGACCCGAAGGATTTGCCTGAGGTTATTGAAAACATTAAGAAATTAATCGGCAAGAAACCGATTTTCGGTATCTGCCTCGGTCATCAGCTCATGGCTTTGGCTAACGGCGCTGATACCTATAAAATGAAATTCGGCCATCGCGGTATCAACCAACCGGTAAAATACCTGGCAACCGGCCGCATCTACATCAGCGCCCAAAACCACGGCTATGCTGTAGATGAAAAATCTCTGGAAGGCAAGGGCATCAACATCAGCCATATTTCCATGAACGACGGTACTATCGAAGGCCTGGAATACACCAAGCATCCTACCTTTACCGTTCAATATCATCCGGAAGCCTGCCCTGGCCCCGGCGATCATGATTATTTGTTTAAACATTTTGTTGATATGATGGAGGGTCGTTAATTATGCCGAAACTTAAAGATATTAAAAAGGTTCTCGTTATCGGCTCCGGCCCTATTATCATCGGTCAGGCAGCAGAGTTTGACTATGCAGGCACTCAGGCTTGCCGCGCTCTGAAGGAAGAAGGCCTGGAGGTTGTACTGATTAACAGTAACCCTGCAACCATTATGACTGATGTGCATGTGGCTGACCGTGTATATGTTGAACCTATCAGCGATGAATTCATTGAAAAAATTATCAAACGTGAGCGTCCTGATTCCCTGCTGGCAACTCTTGGTGGTCAGGTTGGTCTGAACATGGCTATGAAATTGGAAGAGCAAGGCATTTTGGACAAGTACAATGTTCGTCTGCTGGGCACTCAGATCAGCGCAATCAAACGTGGCGAAGACCGCGAAATGTTCAAGGAAACTATGGAGAAAATCCATCAGCCGATTCCTGAAAGCACCATTGTAGAAACCATTGAGGCTGCTTGCGACTTCGGCAAGGAAATCGGCTATCCGCTGATTGTCCGTCCTGCTTATACCCTCGGCGGTACCGGTGGCGGTATTGCTGAAAACGAGGAAGAGCTGATTGATATCGTGCAAAAGGGCCTGGGCTACAGCCCCATCGGCCAATGCCTGATTGAACGCAGCATCGCCGGCTGGAAAGAAATCGAATACGAAGTAATCCGCGACGCTGCTGATAACTGCATCACTGTCTGCTCCATGGAAAACCTGGACCCCGTTGGTGTACACACCGGCGATTCCATAGTTGTGGCTCCGGCACAGACTCTGAGCGATAAAGAGGTACAGTTGCTGCGTCAGGCTTCCATCGATATCGTGCGTGAGCTGGGTGTAGTTGGCGGCTGTAACGTACAGCTGGCTCTCGACCCGTACTCCGAAAACTATTATGTAATTGAAGTTAACCCGCGTGTAAGCCGTTCTTCCGCACTGGCTTCCAAAGCTACCGGTTATCCGATTGCTAAGGTTACCAGCAAAATCGCTGTCGGCTACAACCTGGACGAAATCGAAAACGCTGTTACCAAAAAGACTAAGGCTTGCTTCGAGCCTACCATTGACTATATCGTACTGAAATTCCCGCGTTGGCCGTTCGATAAATTTGTAACCGCTGACCGCACCCTGGGAACTCAGATGAAGGCTACCGGTGAGGTTATGGCAATTGAGCGCAGCTTTGAAGCTTCCATGCTGAAAGCAGTTCGCTGCCTGGAAATCGGCCTCAACCATCTGGAAATGCCTGAGCTGAAGGCTCTGAGTGATGAAGAAATTCATGACCGCATCAAACGCATTGACGACGAGCGCTGCTTCGTTGTTGCTGAGGCTATCCGCCGCGGTATTACTCTGGAAGAGATTCACGATATCACCAAGATTGACCTGTGGTTCCTCTCCAAAATCCAAAACATCATTAAAATGGAAAAAGCTCTGGAAACTCACGAGCTGACTCCGAGCCTGCTGCGTAAGGCTAAGAGAATGGGCTTTGCCGATGCTGTTATCGGCAAACGCGTAGGCAAGACTGAGTTCGAAATCCGCAATATGCGTAAGGCTAACGGCATTCTGCCGACCTACAAAATGGTTGATACCTGCGCTGCGGAATTTGAAGCTGCAACTCCGTACTACTATTCCTGCTACGAAACCGAGGATGAGGTTGAAGTAAGCGACAGAAAGAGAGTAGTTGTACTTGGCTCCGGTCCTATCCGTATCGGTCAGGGCGTAGAATTCGACTACTGCTCCGTACACTGCGTATGGGCGTTGAAGGAAATGGGCTATGAAACCATTATCATCAACAACAACCCGGAAACCGTTTCCACTGACTTCGATATTTCCGATAAACTGTACTTTGAGCCGCTGACTGTAGAGGATGTTCTCAATGTTATCGACAAAGAAAAACCGGAAGGCGTTATCGTTCAATTCGGTGGTCAGACCGCTATCAACCTGGCAGGCCCGCTCTCCCGCGCAGGCGTGAAGATTCTGGGTTCCTCCGTTGACAGCATCGACCGTGCCGAGGACCGTGAACGCTTCGATGAGCTGCTGACAAGCTGCGATATCCCGCGTCCGCAAGGCCACACCGTATTCGATACCGAGGGTGCGCTGGTTGCTGCTCACAAGGTTGGCTATCCGACTATGGTTCGTCCTTCCTACGTATTAGGCGGCCGTGCTATGGAAATCGTTTATAACGATGACGAGCTGCGCAACTACATGACCTATGCCGTTAAGGCTTCTCACGAGCATCCGGTACTGGTTGACCATTACCTGCAGGGTACTGAGGTAGAGGTTGACGCTATCTGCGACGGCAAGGAAGTATTAATCCCCGGCATCATGGAACACGTTGAACGTGCAGGCGTACACAGCGGTGACTCCATTGCCGTATATCCGCCGCGCAGCCTGAGCGAAAGTGTTATCCGTACCATTATCGAATACACCAACAAGATGGCTCTGGGCCTGGAAGTTAAGGGCATGATCAACATTCAGTACATCGTTCGTGACGAGCATGTATATGTAATCGAGGTTAACCCGCGTTCCTCCAGAACCGTACCGTTCCTGAGCAAAATTACCGGCATCTCTATGGTAGACGTTGCTACCAGATGCGCAATGGGCATGAGCCTTAAAGAGCAGGGCCTGCAAGCAGGTTTACGCTTCTTCCCGGACTACTATGCTGTTAAAGCTCCTGTATTCAGCTTCAATAAGATGAGCAATGTAGATATCACCCTTGGACCTGAAATGAAATCCACCGGTGAGGTTATGGCCTGCGACTACCAGTATAGCCGTGCGCTGTATAAGGCCTGCATCGCTTCCGGTATCAATGTACCGCACGAGGGTGCAATTCTGATTACCGTTGCTGATATGGATAAGCCTGAGGCAGTTGCTATTGCTCGCGGCTTTGAAGAGTTGGGCTACACTGTTATTGCAACCGACGGTACTGCGGAATATCTGCAGCAATACGGTGTAACTGTTGAGGTTGCTACCAAAGTAAGCGAAGGTCATCCGAACCTGATTGATGATATCAAGAGCGGACGCATCGGTATGGTTATCAACACCACCAACCATGGCCGTGACGCTGAACGTGACGGCTTCAAGATCCGCCGTTCTACCGTAGAGCATGCAATTGCCTGCCTGACCTCTATGGATACTGCACGCGAGCTGCTGAACGTTATGAGCGCAATGCGTCGTCGTAGCGTTGTACGAGTTACCGCTCTGCAGGACCTGACCTGGGAGGATTGATTATGTCTAAAACTATTGCGAGTGCCAAGGTAATTGGTCAACGAGTTTTAAATAGTACGACAAAATTAATAAATGTTTATACACCGGAAATCGCTGACGAAGCTGTCCCAGGACAGTTCGTCAACGTGAAGGTGTGCAAGAATACTGCTCCGCTGCTGCGCCGTCCCTTCGGCGTAGCAGGAGTTAACAAGGCTGAGGGAACCATCACCATGATCTATCGTATCATCGGTGAAGCAACTCATATTCTGGCTGACGTTTGCAGCGGC
>ULNW01028630.1_pt1 | contig 9644 bp, 7 predicted proteins | sample 1952021 | NCBI WGS metagenome assembly ULNW01 (sample SAMEA4835587, study PRJEB28245) | human gut metagenome | biome: gut microbiome; material: fecal sample | place: Denmark | collected 2008 | reverse complement strand
GCTAAGTGCCGACGGCTGCAAAAGCACCCAGCTTGTAATATAACACGCCTGCACAACTGGGGTGCGACAGACGGCGGGATGCGATCGGGAGATTATTAATTTAACGAGGGGGCGGTGTTTGGCTGGAGTAGTGTAATGAGAGATGGTTGTAATAATTAGCGGTGGTTTTTTGGCTGCCGCTTTTTTGTGTGTTGGGTTATAGGTAAAAACTATAATTGGTTATATTTATTAGGAATAATATCTACTATTGACTTGGTAGGTTAATGGCTGTAATATAATGACAACGATAACAAACACATATATCAATTATATGCTAAGACTTATTAGACAATAGATATGGAGGATATTATTATGGCAAAGAAACATTACGAAGACAGAAATCTTAAGTTTGAAACATTACAGTTACATGTAGGACAGGAACAGCCTGATCCAGTTACAGATGCAAGAGCAGTTCCAATCTACCTTACATCATCATATGTATTCCATAACAGCCAGCACGCTGCTGACAGATTCGGTCTTAAAGATGCAGGTAACATTTATGGACGTCTTACTAACCCAACAGAAGATGTATTTGAAAAGAGAATTGCAGCACTTGAAGGTGGTGTAGCAGCACTTGCAGTTGGTTCAGGAGCAGCAGCACTTGCATATGCTTTCCAGGCACTTGCACACGCAGGTGACCATATCGTAGCAGCTAAGAATATTTATGGTGGTACATACAACCTTTTAGCACATACATTTCCAGATTACGGAATTGAAGCTACATTCGTAGATCCATTTGATTATGATGCTATCGAAGCAGCTATCAGACCTAACACAAAGGCAGTACAGATTGAAACACTTGGCAATCCTAACTCAGAAGTAGTAGATATTGAAAGAATAGCTAAGATTGCACACGCACACAACATTCCACTTGTAGTTGATAATACATTTGCAACACCTTACCTTGTAAGACCTATCGAATATGGTGCTGATATCGTAGTTCATTCAGCAACTAAGTTCATCGGTGGACACGGTACAACACTTGGTGGTGTAATCGTAGACAGCGGTAAGTTTGACTGGGTTGCAGCGGCAGATAAGTTCCCATGGTTAGTAGAGCCAAATGTATCATATCACGGCGTAAGCTTTGCAAAGGATACAGCTCCAGCAGCATTTGTTACATACATAAGAGCTATCCTTCTTCGTGATACAGGTGCTACAATTTCACCTATACATTCATTCATTTTCCTTCAGGGACTTGAAACATTATCACTTCGTGTAGAAAGACACGTTGAGAATGCATTAAAGGTAGTTCAGTACTTAAAGAATCAGCCATTAGTAGAAAAGGTTAACCATCCATCTATCTCAACTAATGCTGAGCAGCAGGAACTTTACAAGAAGTACTTCCCTAACGGTGGTGGTTCTATCTTCACATTTGAAATCAAGGGTGGAGCAGCAGAAGCACAGAAGTTCATCGATAATCTTGAGTTATTCTCACTTCTTGCAAATGTAGCTGATGTTAAGTCACTTGCTATACATCCAGCAAGCACAACTCATTCAGAGTGCAACGAAGCAGAACTTCTCGACCAGGGAATTAAGCCTAACACAATCAGACTTTCAATCGGTACAGAGAATATTGATGATATTATCGAAGACCTTGATGAGGCATTTAAGGCTATTCAGGAATAATAATTAATAATAAAATCTTCTGATTAGATAAGTAGAATAGGACACGGGTATTATGCTGTAGTTCAATCTCAGGATTGGATATGGCGGATATCCGTGTTTTGTTGTGTAAGGTTGGAAAGTTGTTAGAAAAGTGTTGAAACTTGTATCATATAGTGCTACAGTTTATATAAGAAATTTTTAAAAAGACACGAAAGGGGTTTTTAACAATGATTTATGCATCACTTAATGCCAAGAAAGGCAATTATCAGTATCCAGCAGCTATTGCTACAGCTTTAGAGTTTCTTGCAAAGCCAGAAACAGCAGAGCTTCCAGTGGGAAGATATGAGCTTGACGGAGATAATATTTTTGTACTTATTCAGGACCAGACAACAGCTCCAGTTGAGAATAAGAGAGCAGAAAGCCATAGAAATTATATCGATATCCAGTATCTTTTCACAGGAAAGGAAGTACAGGGCTATGCACCACTTCTTCCAGGTGTTACAGGTGAAGAACCAGCAGGTAAGGATAATATTTTCTATGCAGATGTAGAGAATGAGCAGTTCGTAACATTACATCCGGGTGAATTCACAGTATTCTTTACTAATGATATTCATCGTCCTAACTGCACAATGGATGAACCAGTTAACATTCATAAGGCAGTTGTTAAGATTAAAGAAAGCCTCATTAAGTAATTGACAGATTATATACAGGATATATAGTTTTTATATGAGTATTGTGACCTTTTGGTTGCAGTACTCATTTTTTGTACTTTTCTTAATAAATAATTGAAATTTTATTAAGAATGAATTAGAATATATTAAAATTAGAATAGTGATAATATAGTAAGGAGAGATATGTATGTTTAGTCAGTTATTTGGAAAATATCTTGTGGACAATAAAGTTATTACTAAGGAACAGTTGGATGAAGTTATTAGCAAGATGGAAAATGTAAGGGCAAAGCTTGGCTTTATTGCTGTATCAGAAGGTATTCTTACTAAGGAAAAGGCTGAGGAGATTAATATTCTCCAGACACAAAAGGATGCTAAGTTCGGTGATATAGCGGTTGAAGAAGGCTATATAACTAAGGAACAGCTAGAGGATATGCTTAATAAGCAGGGAAGCACTTATATCAAATTTATGCAGGTGCTTGAAGAGGTAAGTGGCCTTTCACAGAACGATATTGAAACACACATTGAAGAATTCAGAAAGAGCATTGGTTTTGCACCTGAAGAACTTGAGGCTTTAAAGAATGATGATATTGATAAGATTGTGCCTATGTTTGCATATGCTTCAAAGCCATATATAACAGATATTGCGGCACTTGCATTAAGAAATATTACAAGATTTGTTACAAGCAATTATTATATTGGAAAGATTGAGCATGTAAATAATTTTGAATATAGGGCATTTGCTGGACAGAGATGTGAAGGTGATGTTAATTCAGTGATAGGTTTTGCTGTAAAGAATGACCCACAGGCATTTATTGATATTGCAAAGGGATATTCTAAGTCAGATGATTTCCAATTCGGACTTGAAAGCTACGATGCAGTAGGTGAATTCATTAATTGTATAGATGGACTTTTCTCATCAGCATTATCTAATGAGAATATTGATATCGAAATTCTTCCTCAGTTCGCATATGAGAATCAGATTGCCAAGGGTAATGCTTATGTTCTGCCTATATATATCAATGGCTGTGAAGTATCATTATATATTGCTGTAGATAGTGATGTTACTATAGGGCAGATGCCTGTAACAAGAAAGCTTGCTGTTAAGGCTGGTTCGGTAGATGAGGGTGATAAGCACACAGTTCTTATTGTAGATGATTCAGGTATGTCAAGAATGATGTTAAGAAATATTCTTGAAGATGCTGGATATTGTATAGTTGCAGAAGCCTCTGATGGTCTTGAAGGTGAGCTTGCTTATAAGCAGTATGCTCCGGATGTTGTTACGCTTGATATTACAATGCCTAATATGGATGGTATAGAGTGCCTTGAGAAGATTATGGACTATGATCCGGATGCTAATGTTATTATGATAACAGCCGCAGGACAGCAGAATAAGGTTATTAAGGCACTTAAAGAAGGTGCTAAGAAGTTCATTACTAAGCCTTATAATGTTGAAGATGTATTAAAGAACATTGGAGATATGGTTGAATAATATTAAACTTTCTATTAAAGTCTGTTAAATAATTATAAAAATAGACTGGTCAAAGTTAATAAATGTATGTTATAATCGAGTGTAAACGCTATATAAGCATACGTAATAATTTAAGAAACGGAGACTTAATAATGGAAAAGTTTTTTAAGGTAAAAGAACACGGCTCAACAGTAAGGGTTGAAGTTCTTGCCGGTATCACAACGTTTATGGCAATGTCGTATATCCTTATGGTTAATGCAGGTATGTTTTCTGCACTTCCAGAAGTATCCTACAATGCTATATACATTGCTACAGCTCTTTCAGCAGTTGTTGGAACATTTGCAATGGCATTTCTTGCTAACCTTCCGCTAGGTCTGGCATCAGGTATGGGACTTAATGCTTTTTTCGTGTATACAGCCTGCTTTAATTTTGGGTTAAGCTATGCTAACGCACTTGTATTAGTTCTTTTAGATGGTATTGTATTTATTATTCTTACAATAACAGGAATAAGAGCAAAGCTTTTTGCTGCTATACCTGACGCAGTAAGAATGGCTATACCAGCTGGTATCGGTCTTTTTATTGCATTTCTTGGTTTACAGAATGCAGGACTTATTGTTAATGATGAGTCAACACTTGTAAATCTTGCTTCATTTAATGTACTTAATGGTAATGCAAGCTGGGCAACAATTATGCCAAAGATTGTAACTATAGCTGCTCTTGTTATAATAGCAGTTCTTTCAGTAAGAAAGATTAAAGGTTCAGTACTCTGGGGTATTCTTGGTGGAACGGTTATTTACTATTTATTAGGATTTACTATACCAGGCTTTTATGATGGATTTTTTGAGGGAATGACTCTTAATCCATTTGCTGCATTTGGTGACTGGGCTTCAATGTCATTTGGTAAGGTATTTACACAGGGATTTGATTTCTCACATTATCTTGCTAATCATACAACAGCAGACCTTGTACTTATAATTGCTACAACAGCTCTTGCTTTCTGTATGGTAGATATGTTTGATACTCTTGGAACACTTTATGGTGCATGCTCAAGAGGTGATATGCTTGATGAGAATGGACAGGTTCCTAATTTTGAGAAGGCTATGTTATCAGATGCCCTTGCAACTTGTGTAGGTGCTGTATGTGGTACATCTACAGTTACAACATTCGTTGAGTCATCATCAGGTGTTGCAGAAGGTGGAAGGACAGGTTTATCATCATTCACAACAGGATGTTTGTTCTTTGTGGCAATGTTCTTAAGCCCTATAGCAGCATTAATTCCAGGTAGTGCTACAGCAGCAGCTCTTATATACGTTGGTGTACTTATGATGGGTGGTGTAGCTAAGATTGACTGGAATGATATATCAGTTGCAGTTCCAGCATTCCTTACAATTGCATTTATGTCATTTGCATATAATATAAGTTATGGTATTGCATTTGGTCTTATATCATATATTCTTATAAAAGTATTTTCTGGCAAGTCTAAGGAAGTTAAAGCATTTACATGGGTAATAGCTATATTATTTACTCTTATGTTCTTCCTTACACATTAATCAGATGTAGAATATAAAAAATATATTAATATATGCCAGATTGGTGTCGGTTATTCACTAAAAGTGTGACCGGCACCAATGTAGTAATATGGGATTTACTAATTAACAATATTATATATGAATGAGATGTGATTTAATTGAAATATATTAATAATAGCAGTTTCGGTTGACTAATTAAGGTTTAATTGAAATGGTATTTATAAGGAATACCGATTGATTAAGAACTGAAAAGAACGTAGAGAGGAATAGAGAGTTGTATGGAAAAGCTTAAAATCTATTTAGAAGCACATAAGTTAATAACAGACGGAGCATTTGGTACATATTACTCAAGAGTTTATGATACTAATGAACTGCCAGAGTCTGTTAATATTACTATGGGCAGACGTGTCACAGATATTCACAAAGAATATATTAATGCAGGGGCAAAGCTTATAAGAACCAATACATTTGCGGCTAATACTGTTAATCTTGAATGCAATTTTGATGAGGTTAAAGCTAATATAAAAGCAGCTGTTGCCAATGCAAGACAGGCAGTTAATGAATGTGGCAGGGAAGTATATATTGCCGCAGATATAGGTCCTATACCTAATGATAATCTTTTTGACAAGCAGGCAGTAGTAGATGAATATGTAGATATTGCGAAGGTATTTCTTGAAGAAGGAATTAATGTATTCGTGTTCGAGACATTTGCAGATTTGTCTAATATATCTGATGCCATAGATTATATAGGAAGTGCTGCGACTGGTGGAATTAATACAGCAGATAGTGTTTTGACAGACAGACCATTTGTTATAACACAGTTTGCAATCAACCAGTTTGGATATAGTAATTGTGGACTTAGTTCTTCTAAGCTAGTTAAGCTTGCAGATGATAATCCTTATATTGATGCTCTAGGATTTAACTGTGGTATTGGACCGGGACATATGGAACAGTTCATATTAAAGGAACGCCGTCATACTGACAAGTATTTAAGTGCACTTCCTAATGCAGGTTATCCTCAGGCAGTCAGCGGACGTATGATATTCTCTGACAAGAATATGGATTATTATTCTGATAAAATGTGTGAATTGTTAAATGCAGGTGCTGATATAATCGGCGGCTGCTGTGGAACAACACCTGATTATATTGACAGAATAGCTTCCAAAGCAGATTTTACACAGAACAGACAGGGTGAAGGCTGTGATTGGGAGACTGATAATTCAGTACAGGCAGTAAACACAGCATTTTATCACAATAAGGAGGGGAAGAAGCTTATCGCAGTTGAGCTTGCACCTCCATTTGACAGTAATGCTGATAAGCTCTTAGATGCGGCACATTATCTTAAAAGCAAGGGTGTAGATGTATTGACATTTCCTGACTCACCATCAGGAAGAACAAGAGCAGACTCTATTCTTATGGCAGAAAAAGTGTCAAGGCAGACGGGAATGTGTGTTATGCCACATCTTTGCTGTAGGGATAAAAATGCCATCGCAATCAGGTCACAGATATTAGGTGCTGATATTAATGGCATTAATAATTTTCTTGTCATTACAGGTGATCCAATACCTTCGGTAATGAGAAGCAGTGTTAAGAGCGTATTTAACTTTGACTCTGTAGGCTTTATGAATATATTAGATGATATGAATTCAGAACAGTTTGCAGACCAGCCTGTTACATATGGCGGAGCTATTAATCAGGGCAGAAAAAGACTGGATATAGAGATTGGACGAGTAAAGAAGAAAATGGAAGCAGGAGCTACATTTTTTATGACACAGCCAGCATTCTGTGATGAGGATATAGAAAGAATTGCCACAATAAAAAAAGAAACAGGTGCAAGAATTCTATGTGGAATAATGCCGTTAGTGAGCTTTAAGAATGCTTCATTTATGAAGAATGAGATGACAGGTATTAATGTAACTGATGAGGTTCTGTTAAGATACAGACCGGATATGACTAAAGAAGAAGGAGAACAGGCAGGAATTGATTTGGCTGTTGAAATTATTAATAAATCCATCGATATAGTTGATGGATATTATTTCTCTTTCCCATTTATAAGAGTACATATGCTTGATAAAATAATTAAACAGTCAGAACTATATGTTAATAACTAGATATATAAGACATATGGAGGCGGGGAATTATGAATGAGACACAAGTTAAACATTTTATAGTTATGGAAAGACAAAAAGGTACAACAATAGAAGAATTAATATTCATTCTTCACGATAATGGTGTGCCAGAATATGAGATATCTAATTATCTTGAAATTTCAATTAAATATGTTGAGGAAATCTTAAGTGATTATTAATAAATGAAGCGGTATTAATGGTTGCAAATAAGGCATTTTGGGGATATAATCTATTAAAAGCACAGTTAATGGAGGAGTCTTATGGAAGTATATGAGATGCCTATTACGGTTGAAGAGTCAAGGAATTATCACAAGCTGTTATATCAGTTAAAAGCACTTAATCTTGTTGAATGGATTAAGACTTACATATTTACGGTTATATTTACATTTTCAACAAATTTAGCATTATATATCTGGAATAATGTACCAATGGGTATTAAGCTTCTGTTATTTGTTGTTGTATTCTTTCTTGTAGCATTGCAGAGATCTAAGAATATGCAGTTAAAAGCTATGTTACAGAAGTATTTTATTAATAATATTCCTCAGGAATTCTTATCAGGTGGAATACAGTTAAAGAAGATTAAAGTATCAAAGAATTCTTTAAAGGTGTATTATAGAAGATTTCACACACAGGATTTCCAATGATATTTCAGAATTGTAAAAGCTCCTTTTTGAATAAGAAAGGGGCTTTTAATATGCACAAGAATGGAGATAATATATGAGTTTATTAAATGTTGAACATCTTACACACGGATTTGGTGACAGAGCGATATTTGATGATGTATCGTTTAGATTATTAAAGGGTGAACATATCGGACTTGTTGGAGCTAATGGTGAGGGAAAGTCCACATTTATGAATATAATTACAGGGAAGCTTATGCCTGATGAGGGCAGGATTGAATGGGCTAAGAATATTAAGGTGGGATATCTTGACCAGCATTCTGTACTTGAAAAAGGAATGACTATAGGTTCTGTAATGCGGCAGGCATTTGATGATTTATTTGTTATGGAAGAACGAATGAATGAAATCTGTGACAAGATGATGGATGCAGATGACGAGCAGATGACTGAATATATGGAAGAATTAGGTACAATTCAGGATATGCTTACTAATCACGATTTCTATATGATAGATGCTAAGGTTGAAGAAGTTGCAAGGGCATTGGGGCTTTTGGAGCTGGGACTTGATAAAGATGTAACAGATCTTAGTGGTGGACAGAGAACTAAGGTTTTATTAGGAAAGCTGCTTCTTGAAAAGCCTGATATTCTGCTTCTGGATGAGCCTACTAACTATCTTGACAAGGAGCATATTGACTGGCTTAAAAGATACCTTTTAGATTATGAGAACGCGTTTATATTAATATCACACGATATTCCATTTCTTAACAGCGTTATTAATATAATATACCATATGGATAATCAGCAGCTTAACAGATATGTTGGTGATTATTATAAGTTCCAGGAAGTGTATGAGATGAAGCAGGCACAGATGAAAGCAGCCTACGACAAACAGCAGAAAGAGATTGCTGATTTGAAGGATTTTGTTGCAAGAAATAAGGCCAGGGTTGCAACAAGAAATATGGCTATGTCAAGACAGAAAAAGCTTGATAATATGGAGATGATTGAGTTAGCTAAGGATAAACCAAAGCCAGAATTCAATTTTAAAGTTGCTAGAACTTCTGGCAAATATGTATTTACAACTAAAGATCTTGTAATCGGATATGATGAGCCTTTATCAAAGCCTCTTAATTTCGAGATGGAAAGAGGTAAGAAAATAGTACTTACAGGTGCTAACGGAATTGGTAAATCTACATTGTTAAAGAGCCTTTTAGGTTTAATTAAGCCGTTATCAGGTGAGGCAGTTATGGGTGATTATCTTGAGATAGGATATTTTGAACAGGAGATGCCACCTGATATTAACACAACCTGTCTTGAAGAGATATGGCAGGAATTTCCTGGTTTTACACAGTATGAGGTAAGGTCAGCATTAGCCAAATGCGGACTTACAACTAAGCATATTGAAAGCAAGGTAAGAGTGTTAAGTGGTGGTGAACAGGCAAAGGTAAGATTATGCAAGCTTGTAAATAGGGAGTCTAATATTCTTGTGTTAGATGAGCCTACTAACCACTTAGATGTAGATGCCAAGGAAGAACTAAAAAGAGCACTTATAGAATACAAAGGAAGTATACTTATGGTATGCCACG
>ULNW01003516.1_pt1 | contig 9752 bp, 17 predicted proteins | sample 1952021 | NCBI WGS metagenome assembly ULNW01 (sample SAMEA4835587, study PRJEB28245) | human gut metagenome | biome: gut microbiome; material: fecal sample | place: Denmark | collected 2008 | reverse complement strand
CTCCATTCCCTGATAACATTATCACCCATATCAAGCTGTAGAATAGGAACTCTTTTTGAATTGGCTCTATTAATGTTTCCTTTCCCATAAGAGTTATTATAGGAAGGACTACACCACTCCAGATTAGCAAAGCAATTATTATCCTTAATTTCGTCTTTATGATTCACTTGTGGAAAGTTATTAGGATTGGGAATAAAAGCTTTAGCTACCAACCTATGCACCTTACAAGCAACTTTCTTTCTGTTAGCATATAGATATACTAATAAATACCCATCTTTATCTTTACTCTGAGATAAAATAATTCCATTATGCCCTCCAGAGCCTACTTTGGGTAAGCTTTTTACCCTACCTAAATTACTAACTTGATATAATCCTTCAAAGTTAGCAATATCTTTCCATTCTTCTTCCATATTACGGTGGATTTTTAATTAATTCCTTAAGTTTACAAATATACTCAGAATCTTCAGCATATTCAATTTCTTTAAGAAAGTTTAGATAATCATCACCATCTTTGTACTTATACTGTATCATCTCTTTGTAAGCTATGATGCAGTCTTTCCAATGGTCAAATGTATGGTATCTGTGTTTCTTACTATTGTATAAGCCAAACAGATTATTACCATTCAGACATAAGTCTGACTTAAAATGACCAGTTTCAAGTACAGCTTGTGCATAGACTATCTGAGGATGTTTGACCCCATAATACTCCAATGCTTCCATCAAGCCTTCTTGAGGTGATTTACTGAAGAAGTCTGGTTGCTCCTCATTAACTATGTGTACCACCTTTATTTCAGGTGGTTCATCTTCCTTCAAGTAGGAATGTACTTGAATTGCTCCAAGTACTCCTACTGCAAAGGAGATGAGTATGTTGAATACTCTCTGTTTCATACCCTCTTACATAATAGATTCTTAACCTTTAGTAGTCCTCTTGTGACAATGTTGTCTCCTCTCAATGAGAATACATGAGTATAGTCATCACACTCATTGGGATTCCACCCCGCATGGATAGCATAATATATGATGAATACAGCAAATAGGATGATGTTAGCCACAGGCAGTAGAGCCAGTACAACTACAATAAGTGCCATCCATAATGGAACTATAACATCATATTCTTCCTGTAACTTAGCAGGACCATAACACCTATAATACACCTCAACATGAGTATCTTTCAAGATACTCAATGTCAAGATGATTATTAATATAACAATAACCCACATCATTTGCTAATATCCTTAAAGATTGTAGGAACTTGACCATATACAGGTAACTATATAGTAATCTTGTTGTCTAACTCAGAGGATAAAGGAAATATATTTTTTTTTCTCTCCCTTCTTACTACCTCTTGAGCCTCCTCTAAGGTATTATATCTACCAAAGGAATGACCCCCAATTCTTACCCTATATTTACCATCCTCTATGGTGATGTTCCTACATTTAGTAGTACTATTCAGAGTAATAGAAACATTTTGAGCATTCTGCTCTTTGCTAACCTCTCTAAGATTATTTCTAACATTATTTAAGGTATTATGGTCAATATGGTCTACAACATTTTCAGGATTAGATTTCTCAAATATAAGATTATGAAGCCATATTTGCTTCCTAACCTTATTAATTTGAATTTTAGTCTTAACTCCATCAATATGCCCACTTGTATTCCTATTGATATGCCAAGTTCCTCTTATTAAAGCTGCCTTAGGTAAATCAACTTTGTCTATATAACATAATAGTCGAGTTCCTTTATAGATAATCTCTAAAGCTACTACATTGTCATCTATTTCTACCACTCTGTTTTTCATACTATTTTCTTATTTTACTTAAATCCAAAAATGTAGAAGTATTCCCACCAGTGATTACTGTTGGTACAGTCCCATCCCATTTCTCAATCCACATCTTCTCAAGAATTGCAGGAGTAAGAGCCTGTTGCCTCAACTCATTGGCTTTCTTCTCTGCCTCAGCAGCTACAATAAGTTTCTTAGCCTGAGCTTCTGCCACTTTAACCTCATTCTCCACCTGCATAGCCTGTTGGATAGCTTTATTCTTGGCATTTACTGACTCTACAATGGTCTGAGGGTATTTGAGACCAGAGGTTAGCTGCTCCAACTGAAAGTTCTCTTTAGCAAGTGCCTGAGTCAAATACCTTTCAATAGCATTCTCAATACTATCCCTTTTACTTACAATGTCATCAGTAGTAAACTTATTGAGCTGGATTCTAAAGGCATCCTTTACATAGTTATACAGAGTACCTCTGATTACCTCATTCAACTCTTTTCTGTACTTCTTAAAGACAGCAGGTGATTTACCATCAATAATCTTCAATGATACAGTAGGGTCTACAGTGAACTCTGAACCATCCTTTGCATTGATTGTAAATGGCTCATAGTCAATGGTCTGTACATAAGTAGGATACTCATATACTGTGGTGGTCCAAGGATTGTACCATACAATACCAGTTACCAAAGAAGCATCATCCACTCCCTTATCACTGCCATACAAATTCACCTTGATGCCTTCACAACCTGCATCTACCTTCTCCATACATGATGTCATTGAGAACACCATAAACAAGGACAGAAGTCCTAAAATCAATTTACTTTTCATGTTTTCTTTCTAATTTAATTACTGTTAAACACTTTGTTCTGACTGATAGATATAATGTTGCCACTACCATAAAGAATCCTATCACATTCTCAATGGTATTAGGTGCTGAAATCATTTCAAGTCCTAAGGTTATTAGGATAATGAAGATTACAAACCATACAGCAAACTTTGCTACTACTTCAGCTTTCATAAATATTCTCTTTCTTGGATATTTCTTAGTCCCTCTTGATTTCTTTCCATTCCTATTTCTATTAAGGGTAAACTCTATCATACTTCAAACAGTTTTATGTAAGTTCTCTTACACTCCCCACTCCAATACCATTTGTTATACCATAATAGCACAATGTATTTATTCCTTGATGTGACTATATCAATTCTGGGAAGATACCTATTGTATATTATAATAACCCAAACACATAAAGCAATGAGGAGTAATACATTATATACCATCATATTATTCTGATTTAGGACAACATATTACATACTCAAATCTTGAACAAATTTCTTTCCATTTCATATAGTTATCACATGAGTTTTTCTTTAATGCCTTTGCATCAATGAAGTTACTTACACAGAGCATATCATACTTGTTAGTAGGATGAGGGATTACCTCAAAGTACCCATCTAAATCATGTATAATTGCCCTAATAGTATCACCTGATGATATAAAGTCATCCACAACTATGAACCTTGTAGTACCAACCTCATCAATTCCTCTTAATGAAGAACAATGAGCACTTGTATCTTCTTCCTTCCTGACAATCAGGATGTAGATCTTAGTAGTTGGGTTAATGTTGTGTAACTCATTAAGCATAGCACCTGCAATCATAGCTCCTGATGTACCTCTTACTACAAAGGTTATGCTTGTACCTTCCTCAATGTCCTCTTTATATATATTGAAGATTGCTTCTGCACTCTGTTGTATGTAGCTATGCTCCCAATGGACACCAAATGGATATTCTACACTAATGAAATGGTCAAGATGTATAAATTTAGGAACATATCCCATAGTCTCTTAGTTTTATCCTGCTTATTCAGAGGTTGTAAAAAAAAAAGAAGGACAAGGGTATTATTAGTACCCCTGCCCTTATTATGAGAACATATCCAGTTAGTCCTCAAACACTTGATAGGTATATGATACACCTCCAAGATGTTCTACTGTTCTCTGCAAATGAGCTTCAAGTCTTTCCTTTTTACTCATTGCAGCCCACTTGCCAGGCTTAGACCATGAAGGACAAGAATCCTTATCAATCATATACTCATAAGCCTCCTTGCTCATGTTCAAGGACTGTGTAGCTGATTTACACTTTCTTGTATGGAAAGTGATAATCTCTGGGTTGGTATCATTGTTGTTAGTCACTTTCATAGAGTGCTTCTCCATCTTGTCCCAATCCTCTACTTTTACCTCAATGGTTTTCTTGTAGATTTTACCAGCTTTGGTCTTCTTCTCAATCACTTTGTGAGTTGTTTTAAGGCACTCCTCCTTGCTGAACATTGTGCTTCCTCGAAGCTCAATACTTAGACTTAACTTGATTTCACTCATGTTTATTAATCTTCTTCAGATATCTCTGATATGCTACCAATTGCATATCTCATCTTATTATTTTGTTTATTCAAATAATATATCAAGTACTCTTCTCCACTTACTTTTTCTTGTCCTTATAGTATTGTCAGAAGTATTACTTGACACATTCTTTCTGTTGCTGTTGAGTGTTCCTTTTCTCCCATAAGTCATAAAGAGCTTACCACTCCTCTCTCTTAGTCCTCCTTGATACCATCTATATTCAATAGCAGCAAGAGTTCTGCCAATTTCAAGTGATGCTTCCCTAAATGCTTTTTGCAAGTTATTAGGATTTTCCTCAATTTTATTGATGACTACTTTCTCTTCATCCTCAATCCATTTTCTAAGTGTACTCATTTGATAATTTAATTATTCATTTTGTTCTGTAACATGATATAGTGTTTTATATACTAATCTAGTATAAATATAATGGATTCATTTCATATTGAAAGAATGTCCTAACAAAGTCATACAGCTTTTCATGTTGAAACTCTTGTATTCAAAGTCACGTAACCCTTCTTTATATCCCCACATTTGGTCATTGCATCACAAGTGGTTATAGCTTTCCTATAAGCATCACATTTTGCTTTTCTTCAGGTTCAACTGCTTAGTAGAAATAGTGAGCTAAATCCACCATTGTATCTCCAGTGAGACTCGAACTCATATTGAATGCTTAGAAGGCATTTGTTCTTTCCCTTGAACTATGGAGACATAAAAAAAGGTCATATATTCTCACGAACCTATGACCTATGACAATATTGCTATTGCCCCGAACTAAAAATCTTACTTACCTAAAAACAATCAAATTACTCTATATGAGTAATACCTTCTTGTGTCTACTCTTTAGGAGAGAGTTATTCTATCCACTGAAATATGAGAGCAAATATCTCATATTAATTAGATAGCATATTAACAGGAGATAGCACTATAATTATATCAAATATGCCTCAATATGTTTGCTATCTTAACACATTGTCCCTTGTACGACTAATTATAAACTAATGTCTAGAAGGCTTTTACATAATATAGATTTTGTTGTTGTTAATATTAAAATTATTCTATCCAGACCTATATTATGATTCATTTTATCCAGATAGAAATAATTATATTAGGATGTGCCTTTTTACTTTATCTTAGTTTTAAGTTGCTCTACCATACTCTTATAAAGATTCATTTTATTTATAGCCTCTTCAGCACAAATCATAGACAATTTTTCTATATCAATTGAATCTGCTATTTTAAATAATTCTACAATAAATGAATCATAGTGTTTATAAAATTCTTGAATAGTACTATACTTTTTATATTCATTTTTATCATTTATTGTAGGAGCAGTACAACCATAATGACCAACATTCCAATCATCAACTAATGGCTCATGATAAATACAAACAATGATAGTTTTATTATCATCATCTATATAGATTGAATGGTCATCCCAAACTTCAGATTTTCTCCACAATTTAGTTATTTCTTCAGTTAAGAACAACTTTAATGAGTATTCATCTGCTTTAGATTTATTATAGAATTTTCTACCATTAACTTCATAATAGAAAACTTTATTTACTTGCCAATTTTCCATATTATTATTTCTTTGTCTGTCAATGTCAAAATCACTTCCTGCCAAGCTACCATTAACCAATCCAGCAGGCTGATTGATAACTTGTCCATTTACCTTAGTAATATAGATGTCTTTCAGTGTTATTCCTTGCTGAACTCTATCAGTATCACAAGTAAACCCTACTACCATCATCTTACCAGTATATCTTGGGTCTTCTACCATATCATAAAGAGATACAGTATCATAGTTGCACAAGAATTTATACTTCTTGTAGGAAGATACCTCATTGAGAGATACCTTCCTATCTGTGAAAACTACAATTATTGTTCATATGATTCTTCTCCTGTTATTTTGTTAAACCATCTGTATAAAGACAATACTTTAAACTCTTCCTCTGAGATTAGCTTATAGCAACAGAATATCATCACTACAACAGCTATAAGAGTCTGAAAGAAATATCCATTGTCATAGATGCTATCTACTCCTGCTACAAAGAGTATAGTCACAAAGCCTGTTGTCCATAACAATATGCCTTTGATTATAAACTTAAATTTGTTCATTTTTGTTTAATTGCTTGTTAAGTTGAAAATAATTCAAGCACATCTTCTGTACTAAACTCTACCTTATTCTCATAGTCTATGTCAGACTTACTCATAGATTCACTGCCTTGATTATTCATAATGTTGCTATGAGCTAAGGTATTATTATGCATAGAGATATGCTTTATATATTCATCAATGACCAGTCCCACACTCTTGTCAAGAAGAGCATGAGACTGAGCAAAGATGTATAACTCTCTAATTGTCATTGTATATTTATTTAAGATTTGTTACAGTAATCAAATATAATGTAGAGGATTATGACATGGAATACCAAAGTCACTATGAATAGTATTACTTCCATATTATAGTCATCTCCTTTTCAAATCTTGCTACTTCACTTGGAGTAATAGCTATCAAGTTACCAAATACCTTAATATATGCCTGTCTCTTGATAACTATTTCTCCCTTTATTACCATTTCCATGAATACTTCATGATTTCTCTTTAACATATCCATGTGTAATTTCTTTGATTGCTTGTAATTCTTTGAACTACATATTGCATTAGGATTTACTCTATATCTTGCCATAACTTAGTCCATTAAGTCCCATAAATAAGATTCATACTCACATGCAATTTCCTCATAAGTTAGTTTGGCTTCCTCTAAATATTCTGAGAGAAAATTACTTACTTGTTGGAAATTGTTAATATCACCATTGTATGTGACATTAAGCCACTTTTCACAAAAGTGAACAGCAGCTTTCTGTTTATCTGTAGTCATATTTGATTGTTTTTAGGTATATTTCTAGTTTTTACATTCATAAATTATTGCTGCTGCCAGTATTACTAAAGTACAAATTATATGTATTGCTAACATAGTATTCAGTAAATATAGTTATAAAATTATATATGTTGTTGCTTATAACACAAGGTAAAAAAGAAGGTATAAGGTAGAATAGTGTGTTTATCCTACCTTATAATTCTCTTTCAGCTATCAGATAGAAACTCTATTAATATCTGACTCACCCCTCTTCTCCAATGTGAGAAGTTTAGCCTTGGTCAAATCAATAGATTCTCCAACTCCTACAGTAGCATCATTAGCAAGAGGAATATAAGTCTGTCCTCCTCCTACCATCATAAAGCAAACTGAGTTGCCATATTGTGATGGTACTACTGTTGCAGACTCTACTGCCTGAATTTCTTCCTGAGTAAATGCTCGTGAAGATTTAACACTCCATTTTCCTGCATAAGTTTTGAGAATTGAGAAAATGTTCATACAAACTTACCAATGCCCTTTGGATTTATTTTGGTATCTGGCACACCTGTTAAATGATAAATATTAAATGATAAATGCTAAAATGCAACTATTGTGAAGTTGCAAAGGCACAGGAGGAGTAATAAGCTATACTAATATCACATATATGATATGATATAACTGATAACTAACCTCAGTATGTCAAGAACAAAGGAGGAGTAATGAGCCATGCTGATAATATATTGCTGTAATAGAGCTTTGAGATAATAGTTATGAGATAATAATATTGCTTCTACCTTGCCATTCTTTATACAATATAATCATTGTCTTGAAGAGGATAATAATAGTCTTGATTATCTCTATCACCATAATATTGCTTCTACCATAATATATTGCTTTTGCAATACCTTGCTGAAACCAGATAGGATAAAAATAAAAGTGAGGGAAGACCCTCACCTTTATAATTTATAAGGCAAGTATTAAATACTTACCCTATAAATATCACTCTCACCTGACTTACCTAAAGTCACAAGTTTGGCCTTAGTTAAATCAACCAATTCACCAGAGCCAAGAGTACTATTCTGGTCTAGTGGAATATAGGTCAATCCACCACCAACCATAGTGAACTGAACAGAATTACCATACTGAGAAGGTACAACAACAGCCTGAACTACAGCCTTAATTTCCTCTTCAGTAAACTTTCTAGTAGATTTAACTTCCCATTTACCTGCATAAACTCTCAAAGAACTAAAGATATTCATAATATATGTATGGTTGACCTAAGCACCAAAAGGTTCAAAGTTAATAATAAATTCAAATAATAAGGAGAAGTAATGAGTTATTTAAGGTTTTCCTTAGCCTCATAATACTCATAAGGGTCAAATCTATCAACCCAGTTATCATAGTGTTCTAATGTATCAAGGAATGATTCAGTAGCATTATAATAGTCTCTGTAAGGTTGTACTTTATTAATGTCAGAGTACCAGATGCCAAAGGTAAATCCTATAGCCAAGACAATGAGAACACAAGGAATGATAAGCAATAAATCTTTCTTCATTTTAGTAAGTTTTTAATGTTAGCAATCAAATAATAAGGAGGAGTAATGTATCATTTCAACTCCACGGGGGTATATCCCAATCTCAAAAACTATGGGGGAGTGATGAGGTTATTATACACCACTCCTAGAAATATAATAGAAAAAAAAATTAGAAAAAAAAAATTATTTTCTGTGCAGTAAATTTTTCATTTATATATTTGCATATATCAGATTTTTTACTTACCTTTGCAGTCGTGTTGGAGTAGCAAGTACTTCAAGATAGAGAATCATCAACTCTTAAAAGCATAGATGACCCCCTATAATCAGGAGTTTACTTGGGCACAGCAGCTTAGGAAAGTAAAGGATACTAAGAAGGCTACAGGCAAGTGCCCCACTTGAAGAGGATTACAAATAAGTATTTAGCCGAGCTTTAGGCCAAGTCTTCAAGGGTGGTGTAAAAGACTACAGAGATAACACAGAGTGAGAACTAATAATATATAAACGGGGTAAAAGACTGATTATAGGGATGCAAGCCATAATGCTGGCAGGGTCTCTTTATATTTTAAGAAAAGGTTTGATAATTCTAGATCTTGTTGGAATAAGGAGAAATGGATTTATATAGATAAGATGATTAAGATAAAAGAAAGTATCAAGTGGTTATGGCAGTTACCACAAAACATGCTGGCTTTGTGTATTGAAGGTGTACTATGTAATGCAGCATACAGGGAAGGTGAAGCAGATGGCAATACCATTATAGTAAATAGTGTATTACCTTCAGCTATGTCTTTGGGGGATTACCTATTTGTAAACCCCATGTCTTCAGAAAGGACAATTAAGCATGAGTGTGGCCACAGTAAGCAATCAAATATATTGGGTCCTTTATATTTGATAGTAATTGGAGCACCTTCATTACTACATAATATAATACATTCTATATGTAGTATAGCAGGGTTTAAGTGGGATTACTACAGCTTCTATACTGAGAAGTGGGCTGACAGATTAGTAGGTATAGACAGGAGTATCTCTTAGGTAGATACCTAACCAGCTTATTTTCTCACCTTCTAGTGGAAAATTGCTATAATAAAAAAAAAGAGCTGGTAATATTTGGATATGTGAAAAATAATACTTATCTTTGCAGTGTCAAAGAGAAGAAGATAAGAAATGTGTTTTAGGATTAAAGAAGTACTACCTTTTTTTT
>ULNW01010086.1_pt1 | contig 9773 bp, 9 predicted proteins | sample 1952021 | NCBI WGS metagenome assembly ULNW01 (sample SAMEA4835587, study PRJEB28245) | human gut metagenome | biome: gut microbiome; material: fecal sample | place: Denmark | collected 2008 | reverse complement strand
GTATTGCCGCAACTGACCAGAACGGCCGGCAACGGGTAGATGGTAGTCCCGGGTTTCCAACTTTGTTTCATATATCGGAAGAATTAACAGATTTCTATTTCTTCTTTGGTTACCGACCGTTCGCAATAATGGCATCTTACTTGGACATCGATTTTGTCGGTTACATGAAATATGGTTTCCATCGGTTCGTTGTTCGTGATGCATTTGGGATTCCCGCAGCGGATAATACCATGCACGATGTCCGGTAGAGATACTTTCCGTTTTTCGATGACTTGGTAATCGCGGATAATATTGATTTGTGCAGCCGGGGCTACCAATGCGATCTTGTTCAAGTCTTCTTCTTTGAAGAAACGGTCGGCGACTTTGATGATCCCTTTTTTCCCTATTTTTTTACTGGCTAAGTTGTTGCCGATGGTAATGCTGTTCGTGCAGTTTTCAAGTCCTAAGATAGATACTACCTTGAATAACTGGCTCGAAGGTATATGGTCGATAACGGTTCCGTTTTCGAGAGCCGCTACTTTTAGTTCTTTTTTTTCGTCGTTCATGATTACCGAAAATAAAAGGGGTTAAACTTCAATTCCTAAAACTTTACAGATAATGGCTTGCCGAGCGAATAGCCCGTTTTTGGCTTGTTGGAAATAATAGGCTTTGGGATTGCTGTCGACATCGTAAGAAATTTCATTAACCCGGGGGAGCGGGTGTAGGATTCTCAGATTGTCTTTGCTGTGCTCGAGCATATTGTTGTGCAGCGTATATACGTTTTTAACCTTTTCGTATTCCATGAGGTCGGTGAATCGTTCGCGTTGAACCCGGGTCATGTATAGAATATCCGCTTGATTGATTACCTCTTCGGAAAATTCGGAGTGTTCGAAGTAGGGAATATGATTTTGTTCACAGAAGAGTTTATACTCGATAGGCATTTTCAGTTCATCGGGTGCGACGAAATGGAATGTGGGATTGAAATGAGACATAGCCATCAGCAGGGAGTGTACGGTGCGTCCGTATTTTAAGTCTCCCACCATAGTGATGTTCAGGTTCGATAGGGAGCCTTGTGTCTTGTAGATGGAATATAAATCGAGCATGGTTTGCGAGGGGTGCTGATTTGCACCGTCTCCTGCATTGATAACGGGAACGGAAGAAATTTCAGAGGCATAACGGGCCGCACCTTCGAGATGGTGGCGCATGATGATTAAGTCGACATAGTTGCTTACCATCATGATGGTGTCTTTCAGTGTTTCTCCTTTTGAGGAGCTGGTCGTGCTGGCGTCTGAAAATCCAATGACTTTTCCGCCTAATCGGTTGACTGCGGTTTCAAAGCTGAGTCGAGTGCGGGTAGAAGGCTCGAAGAACAGAGTCGCCACGACTTTACCTTCCAGAATTTTTCGATTGGGATTTTCTTCGAATCGACGCGCTTTTTCGAGAAGATCCAGAATTTCTTCTTTTGAAAAATCGGTAATAGATACTAAACTCTCACGTTTCATCGTCGGTATGATTTGTTTTTATATTACAATGCTCGTTAACAAAAAAAGCCAACACGACTATAAAAGTCATATTGGCCTTTTATTTTGTTTCTCTTCAAGAGAATATATTTCTTGGCTATTATAAAAATGCCTGTGCCGTAATGGATTATATGTTTGTTCTTGCCCACTCATTTCACTAAGCAAAGATAGTAAAAAAAGACCGAAAGCCAAGTGTTCAGACATAAAAAATATTCTTTATAAATCTACAAAATGTATTCGGATAAAATATATTTGTTACCTTTGCTTTAACAATTGGCTGCGGATAGAGCGAATGGCTTTTAAGACTTTGTTAATAAATGCATAGATGGAGAGATGAAAGTGGGTAAGTTGAAAAAATCTATCGGGGATACATCGCGTATTGTGCGGTATATGTGGTATGCCTTTGGGGGAATCGTTGTTCTTGTCGTTGCGGCCTTTGCGATGATTGCATGGGGGTGGATAGGATATATGCCGCCGATAGAGGATATGGAAAATCCGAAAGATAAATTCGCCTCGGAGATTTATTCTTCCGATATGGAAGTAATAGGCCGGTTTTATCAAAGCAAGAGTAACCGGGTGTATGTACATTATGATGAAATTTCTCCTTATTTGGTCAATGCTCTTATCGCTACGGAGGACATTCGTTTCAAGGACCATTCCGGCATAGATGTGAAGGCTTTGTTCCGGGCTTTTATCAAACGAGGGCTATTATTTCAAAAGAGTGCGGGGGGAGGAAGTACGATTACCCAACAGTTGGCCAAACTCCTTTATTCTCCTAATGCCGATAATGTGGTGGAACGGTTGTTCCAGAAGCCGCAGGAATGGGTTATAGCTGTACAGCTCGAACGTTTTTATACCAAAGAGGAAATCGTGAATATGTATCTGAATCATTTCGATTTCCTGAATAATGCAGTCGGGATACAATCGGCGGCATACATTTATTTTCATACGGCTCCCGATAAGTTGAAAATAGAGGAGGCTGCGACGTTGGTGGGTATGTGCAAGAATCCCTCGTATTATAATCCCCGCAGGTTTAACGAACGCACGAGGGGGCGTCGTAACACGGTTTTGAACCAAATGTATAAGGCCAAGTATATTACAAAGGCGGAACTTGACTCTTTACAAGCTTTGCCTTTGGAGCTGAAATATACCCGGGTGGATCATAAAGAGGGGTTGGCTCCTTATTTCAGAGAGCAATTGAGATTGATGATGACGGCAAAAAAGCCTGTGAAATCGGAATATCGGGGGTGGGAAGCTCAAAAATTTATAGACGATTCCATTGCTTGGGCGAATAATCCGTTGTATGGTTGGTGCGAGAAAAATGTGAAGGCTGACGGAACCAAGTATAATATTTATACCGATGGGTTGAAAATCTATACGACGCTTGATGCGCAGATGCAACGGTATGCCGAGGAGGCTGTGGAAAAACATTTGGGCGGGTATTTACAACCTCGCTTCTTCGCCGAGAAAAAAGGACGGAGTTATGCACCGTTCTCCCGAAGCATAACTCGGGAAGAGCGGGAGTCAATCTTGGATAGGGCGATGAAGCAGTCGGATCGTTATCGGGCGATGAAAGCGTCGGGTGCGAGCGACGAGCAGATTCGAAAGGCATTTATTACTCCTGTCGAGATGCAGGTCTTTTCGTATCAAGGTTCGATCGACACGATTATGTCTCCATTGGATTCTATCCGTTATCAGAAGTCTTTCTTGCGAGTGGGATTTATGTCTATGGATCCGAATACAGGTCATGTGAAGGCTTATGTGGGCGGTCCTGATTTTACGCATTTTCAATATGATATGGCTTCGGTGGGACGGCGCCAGATAGGATCGACCGTGAAACCGTTCTTATATACGTTAGCGATGGAGGAGGGATTCACTCCTTGCGATATGTTTTTAAATGAACAGCCTACATTGATTACAGAAGACGGGAAGCCCTGGTCTCCTCGGAATTCGTCGAAAGCGCGTGTGGGCGAGATGGTTTCTTTGCGTTGGGGGTTGGCAAATTCGAATAACTGGATTTCTGCCCGATTGATGGATAAGTTGTCGCCCTCGTCATTGGCGAGGTTAATGCATTCGTTCGGGATTAAAAATAAGATAGATGAAGTCATCTCTCTTTGTTTAGGTCCGGTCGAGGTCTCGGTCGAGGAAATGGTGACGGCTTATACAGCCTTTTCGAACAAAGGCGTGCGTGTAGACCCTTTGTATGTGACTCGTATAGAGGATAATTTAGGGAATGTAATAGCCGAGTTCACGCCTTCGATGACCGAGGTTTTCAGTGAACAGGCTTATTATCGCATTTTGCCGATGTTGAAAGATGTGATAGATCACGGAACGGGCGGTCGTGTTCGTTTCCGTTATGGTATTACTGCTCCTATGGGAGGTAAAACAGGGACGACCAATAATAATTCGGACGGTTGGTTTATGGGATTTACTCCCGATTTAGTTTCCGGTGTATGGGTAGGAGGCGAGGATCGCTCGATTCACTTCGATGGTATGGCCGATGGGCAGGGAGCCAGTATGGCATTGCCTATTTATGGTCTTTATATGCAGAAAGTTTATGGGGATCAAAGTCTGGGTTACTCACAAGATAGCGACTTCGAGATTCCTGAGGAGTATTCCGATCCTTGTGGCGGAAGTTCATATATCGAAGAATCCGTTACAGCTCCCGTGGAGAGCATAGAGGGGATATTCGATTGATTTTTGCATCGTTTGGGTCGTTTTGACAGATATCTGTGAGGTTCTGTATGTCGGGGGCAATCACAGGTATAATAGCCAGATGAGGACGGGAACCGAAATATCGACGATGATGCCGTGGAAGATGGCGAAGATGACGTATTTTTCTCCGAGGGTGGCGCTGATGAGAGGTAGAGTCGTGTCGATGGAGGTTGCTCCTGCGGCTGTAATCGGGGCTAATTTCCCGCAATAACGGGCAAGTAGCGGAATTGTAAGAAGTGTCAAAAGCTCTCTGCTCAGATTACAAATAAGAGCGGTAGTACCGATGTCGGCTCCTGCAAGCTCGTTCAGTAAAATTGCCGATAGACTGTAATATCCGAATCCGCAACCGATGGCAACGGTTTCCCGTAACGGAACGGGACAGAATAGCGAGAACAGACAACAAGCGGCGATTGTCCCGACGATCGTGGATAACGGTATCAACAAAATCTGGAATTTATATTTTTTGATGGGAGCGGATAGTGCGGTTAAATCACTGCCGAGTCCTATTCCCACCAAGAACATCATGACGTACAGGATATAGAGGCTGAGGGAGTCGTCGCACTCGGGAATTATGCCCCAGTAGGAACAGAGTACTCCCGCCGCAAAACATAACAGAATGATGAGACTATTTTTCATGATCGTTGGTCATCTTCTTTTTTGAATAGGTGACGGTAAACGATCCACGATAAAAATACGCTTCCTGCGATGGATACAACGGAGATTGCGATACCTAAGAGGCCGAGGGTTCCCAGCCCTTGTATAACTTGCGGGTTGCTACCTACCGATAGACCCATCACGAAAAGTAACAAGAAAATAATGTAAATGTTGATTTTGGAAACGAGGGCGGGTATGGCTCGAATATTCCGTAATATATATCCGATCAGAACACCGGATAACATGACTATCATTACACCGAACATGCCGTTGAAATTGAAATAATTTTATTTTACAAGTGGTTGTTTTTTATGTGGATATTTCTCATGTGCTTGGGATATTCTTTCCCGGATAAATATTTGTTGATGTGCAGGACATGGGAACTGTTGTGCAAATCGCTTCCCAGATAGTCTACCATCTGTTTGGAAATCAGCCATTCGGCCACCTCTTTCGCTCTTTTGTTGTAATACCCTGCGAGGGAAAGCAGATTGACTTGAAATTCACACCCTTGTTCATGCAGTTCTTTGTAGATTTTTTTGTCATCGTAATAATAAGCATATCGTTCGGGGTGGGCTAGAATGGGGGAAAGTCCTTTAATCTGCAAATCGAAGACGAGACTTTTGATGTTCCAGAACGGTTGTAGAAAAGAGTTTTCGATAAGGATATGGTTGCCGGGCATGGGTATGATTTCTTCTCTTTGCAGTATGCCCAAAAAGTTATCGTCCATTCGGTATTCTGCGGAGTAGCAGAGTTTAATTCCCAGTTCGTCCAAATTGGTCTCTTGGCAAAGCCGGGAGTATGCCGACCCGATGGTTTGTGGAGTGTTTTCGAATGAAGCCTCGGTCACATGAGGCGTAGCTATGATTCGTTCAAGTCCCCATTCTTTCATTTGATGAATGAGGGCGAGGGAGTGTTCTACATCGGGAGACCCGTCGTCGATACCCGGTAATACATGGCAGTGAACCTCTGTCGTATAGGGTAGTTTGGGAGTATTGTTTTTCTTTTTTAAGAAATTAAACATATCTGAATGGCGTAAAGATTTTATTTGTGATACAAAAGTACGCTTTTTCCTTTGATAATAAGTTAAAGAATATTATTTTTGTATTCTTAAATTCATGTAATGTGAATAGATGTAACACCTATAAAATCAAATGGCTATGTCAAGAAAATTGAAAATCCGAGATCTTACTCTTCGTGACGGGCAACAGTCTTTGTTTGCGACTCGTCTTACCCAAGAACAGATAAACCGCGTTTTACCTTATTACAAGGATGCCGGTTTCTTTGCGATGGAAGTTTGGGGTGGTGCTGTGCCCGATTCGGTGATGCGTTATTTGAACGAGAGTCCGTGGACTCGTCTTAAAACAATCAGTGAAGCTATTGGGGGGGCATCTTATTTAACGGCACTTTCTCGTGGCCGTAATTTGTTCGGGTATGCGCCTTATCCCGATACGGTTCTTGACGGATTTTATCGCGAGGCCGTGGCAAACGGGTTGGGTATCATGCGTATATTCGATGCACTCAACGATTTGAACAATGTAAAATCTTCTGTGGAAAAGATAAATGCTGTCGGGGCGATTTCCGATGGAGCCGTATGTTACACGGTAGATCCGCATTATACCATAACGTTTATGGATCGAGTAAAGGCGTTGTTCGGTAAAAAATTGCCGAAACCTATCTTTACCGATGAATATTTTGTGGAAAAAGCACTCGGTTTTGAAAAGTTGGGTGCAAAGATGGTTACTCTCAAAGATATGGCCGGATTGGTGAATCCTTCTCGAATCGCTTCTTTGATGCCTAAATTGAAACAGGCTTTGAAAGTGCCGGTCGATTTTCATACCCATTGTACACCGGGGTATGGCCTCGCATCGTCGTTGATGGCTGTTATACACGGTGTGGATATTTTGGATACTAATATTTGGTATTTTGGCGGAGGTTCGGCGGCTCCGGCCATAGAATTGCTCTATATTTTCTGTAATAAATTGGGCGTAGAGATGGAAGTCAATATGGCAGCTGTAAGTAAAATACGTGCCGAGTTGCTCGGTATTCGTCGCGAGCTGGCTGCATACGACTTGAAGAAAGACTCGTTCCCCATTGCGTTCGATCCGTTGATCGATAAGTTGCCCGATCATATCGACAAGTTGTTCGATACGGCTATCGAAGCCGCGCGTCAGAATAACGAAGCCGCTTTGCTGGATGCTTGTCATGCCATCGAAGATTATTTCGGATTCCCGAAACCGAATGAGTTGGTGAAGGCTGCGGAGGTTCCCGGCGGTATGTATTCCAATATGGTGGCTCAGTTGAAGCAGCTTAAAGCCGAGCATGTGCTCGATGATGCCATGCGATTGATCCCGAAGGTTCGTTCTGATGCAGGATTGGTTCCATTGGTTACGCCTACCAGCCAGATTGTAGGAAGCCAAGCCGTAAGTTGTGCTTTGGATAAATTGAAAGGGAATCCGGAATATACGACGGTTTCCAACCAATTCAAGGCTTTGGTGAAGGGAGAATATGGCAAGACTCCGGTTCCTGTCGATCCTAAATTCCGTGAAAAGATTACCGGCAGCCCTATTGAGACTCCGTATGATACGAACTCTTACAAGGCTCCCGAAAATCCTGTGTTGCCGGAGTATGGCGATGTGAAATTGGCCGAAAACGAACAGGAGTATTTGCTGCTCGAACTTTTCCCCAACGTTGCCACCACTTATTTGAAGGGTGTGCGTGCAGCTGAGTATGAGGCTAAGAAACCGGCTGTAGAGGAGGTGAAAGAGGCCGCAGAGGAAGCAGCTCCCGTAGAACCTATAACGGGCCCGACTATCGATGCTCCTATGGGAGGGAAGGTTGTCGAGATAAAAGTGAAGGTTGGAGACAAAGTGAAAAAAGACGATGTCGTGCTGGTGTACGAGGCCATGAAGATGGAAAACGATATACTCTCCACCCTTGAAGGAACCGTGAAACGTATTCTGGTAAAAGAAAACGATGTAGTGGGTACTAACGAACCGTTGATCGAGTTCGAATAATCGGCAGATTGCAGAATTAAAACATAGTCCGGTCGGCGCATCTTTGTCGCCGACCGGCTTTTTTATGAAAAAGTGGAATAAATATTTTTCTAAATGAAAAGTTATCCCTACATTTGCAAGCCATTACGAAAAATCACGCTACCAACGTGAACATTTGATAATAATTAAAAAGACGATATAACAATGAAAAAAGGAATCCATCCTGATAACTACCGTCCCGTAGTTTTCAAAGACATGTCGAACGAAGAAATCTTTATCACTCGTTCAACCGTAGCAGCCAAAGAGACTATCGAAATTGATGGTGTTACTTATCCTTTGGTAAAACTTGAAATTACCAGTTCTTCACACCCGTTCTTCACCGGTAAACAGAAATTGGTGGATACGGCCGGTCGTGTAGATAAGTTCATGAGCCGTTATGGTAATCGTAAGAAATAATTGATTTTTTTCAATTATATGTTTGTGCCCCGGTTGTCAAATCGGGGCACAGTTTTTTATATGAGGGAGAGATGACCCTGTAACGTGTGGGGGTACAGTTCAGTAGAAAATTCGTGGGGGATAAATTTGAATTTTAACAAATGCGATGGATTATATTTCTGTTTCTCCCTTGTGTTGTGTTAGTAATAGGTGAGATGCCGACGAAACGGTAGTTTTTGAGGAGAGGGATTGAAAAGATAGGATAGGATTTTTGATTGTAAGGGTTAACCCCTCCGTCCTTGCGGACACCTCCTCTATATTTTGCTGTACAAAACACAGAGGAGGAGGTTAATATTTTTGCTGAGTCCAAGCTACAGCTTCTATTGGGCTGTTATCTTCAAAGTGGTTATAGGTTATTATAAAAACAATCGGTTGACAAAAAGGTCGAATAGCCTTGAAGTCAACCGATTGTTATGTAGGGCTACTGTTAATCTTTTGTTCCTAAGAATTGAAACACATTTCCGCCTGTGGTTTCATACGTCAGTTGCAAATCAAGAAAGATATCAGCTAATGTTATTTCCCTATTTCCCATAATCTTTAAATTACAAACTTTCCAGCAGTTCTATCATTTTATAGATGGTAGTTGATGGATTATTATATGTATCCAGCATCTTGGCTCTTGCCGTTGCTTCTGATGTTTTTTCAGACAGTTGCTGTTTCTCATTTAATGCCAAAGTTCCCTTTGTGTAGTGTTCAAGATGTCTTTTCAGTTTCTTGATGCAAGCGTTTTGAGTTAGTTTGACATGACACTCCTCAAAGTGTAGTAAATACCACAACTCAACACATGGATTCGACACCAGCAATACCGCATCTGGAATATTTTGCAGGTGTTCCAGCATTCTGTCCACATCTAAGTCAAACATTAGAAATGTTTTATCATTTTCGGTTGCAATATATTCCCGCTTGCAATTCTTTATATACCGAACGGATATGTTCGAATCGCTCTTTCTTGGGATAATCTGAATAGGCGCACGGTATTGTGAACGGAGGTGACTGATATAAGCAACCTCAGACTCCCCTTCACAGAAAACAAAAAAGTTTGGCTTCATTGTTTTGCCTTTGGATTTTCTTATTTGTCGTCCCATATCAGTTTCTATTTTATAAAATTATCCGTCTGTTCGTCAATATACGGGATGGCATCAAAACGACCTTGCAGATATGCCTTTTCTGCATCCAGCCCGTCACGGAAATCTTTGTAATCAAACAGCGAATACAAATCCGAGGACCCGTCATCCCGTTTGTTAACAAAATATATCTGATCCTTACGCAACTTGTTGGTATTAAGCAGGTATGTATTGTGTGTAGTATATATCAGCTGCGCCGATTCGCTTTTATTGAACAAACCGATAATATATTCTACCAGTTTTATATGCAACTGCGTCTCGATTTCATCTATCAACAAGATTTTATTATTCTT
>ULNW01021539.1_pt1 | contig 10081 bp, 10 predicted proteins | sample 1952021 | NCBI WGS metagenome assembly ULNW01 (sample SAMEA4835587, study PRJEB28245) | human gut metagenome | biome: gut microbiome; material: fecal sample | place: Denmark | collected 2008 | reverse complement strand
AGTAGTACTACCACAGCACAGCTCCAGCCACAAAAAAAGAATACCACAGATCTTACACTCTACACGGATCCAGAGGCTCCTATCAAAAGGGGAGATATTTTATATATCTATGAGCTGGATGAGTACGATAAGCCTATTATGAGTACGGAGTTTAAGGCTATTGCAGATAAGCCTTATAAAAAGCGTACTCAGCTCATTGTATCGCTCCTCAGTGAGGAGGAGGTATAGTGGAGGGCTTTACTATCGAGGGCTGGGATGATTTTGTAGAGAACTTTAGTAAGTTTGTGGATAAATGGGCGGATAAGAAAAAGATCCTCCTCCAGAGGATGGCTAATATCTATCATGGCGAGGTTATACCTCATGTGCCAGTAGATACCTCACGGTTAGTAGATAGTATTACCATTTTCGGAGAGGGGATACCTCACGATTTTGTAGAGGTGGGAACTAATGTAGAGTATGCTCTGTATGTAAATGATGGTCATGTACAGCATAAGAGATTTTTACCAGCGGATAAGCTGAGTGTAGGCGGAAAAGCTAAATACCTTAAGAACAGGAACCAAAAAGGGATCATGTTAAAAGAGAGCTATGTAAATGGCTCTTTTTTTATGGAAAAAGGTATGCAGGATGCTAAGCCCAGACTTAACAGGCTGGTAGAGAGCTTTTTACAGCAAATAGGCAGAGAGATAGAGGGAGGTAGCTTATGAGATTGCTTAACAGCGTATGCAGGGTTATAGCCTCCGCTTATTCTGGAGTGCCAGTGCATATAGAGGAGGTTCCTAATAATTTTGAGCGTAACAGCTTTTATGTAACGCTGGCTACAGGCAGTAGCGAGTTAAAAAATATCAATGTGTATGAGGATGATCCGATATTCCAGATCGTTTACTTTGCGAAAAGAAACGAGGCTAATCAAGTGGTAGCGGAAAAACTCTATGAGGTAAAGGAGGAGCTTAAAAGGCTTTTCCTCCTTAAGAGGGTTGTACCTGTGATCCCTTTAGCTGGAGTAAAGGAAAAGCCTAGATATGCAAAGATAGAAAATTACTCCGATGATGTGAGGGTTAGTGAGGGAGCTTTATATGTAAAGATCACTCTCAACTTTACAGAGGATGTACCTGTAGAGGATAACTATGAACTTATCGGAGATGTGGATATTGAAACAAAGACAGTAACAAACGGATAGGAGGTTAAACAGAATGGGATTACCAGATATTATTATTGAGTTTTCCAAAAAGGCAGTAACAGCCATCCAGAACGGATCTACAGGCATTGTAGGTATTATGCTTAAGGATGCCAAAAACAAGGGAGCTATGGTGCTCCGTAGTGTGGATGAGATCCCTACTGGAGATAGTGCTTTTAGTGCAGAGAATACCGCTTATATTGAGAGAGCGTTTATCGGCTCTCCATCTAAGGTAATTATCTACACGATGGATACAACAGCAGAGAGTTACGATGAGGCTACAAAGTATTTTGCTACACAGAAAGTAAATTACATTGTAGGAGCTCCAGATCTTACCACAGAGGAGGCTACTAAGCTGGCTACATGGGTTAAGGGTATCAGAAAGAACTCTGTACGCAGACCTGTAGCAGTACTCCCTAAGACCGCTGGAGATAACAGGGGCGTTATTAACTTTGAGGTAGTAAACAGCTCCGCTACAGCTAAGATCGAGGTAGGAGAAAAGCAGTACACAGAGGCGGAGTATTGTAGTAGAATTGCTGGCTTGTTAGCTGGCTTAGATCTCAGAGTATCCGCTACCTACAAGCCTCTTACTGAGGTAACAGCTATCCCTCTGGTAGATAGCGATGAGGAAGTAGATACCGCTATTGATGCTGGTAAGCTTACTCTCTATAACGATGGAGAGCGTGTTGTAATTGCAAGAGGTGTAAACTCCCTCACTACAGTTACAGAGGTAGAAACAGCGGATCTCCAGAAAATCAAGATCAATGCTATACAGGATCAGATTGAGGGAGATATTTACAGCACTATTAACAAGAGCTACATCGGTAACTACAGTAACTCTTATGATAATAAGTGCTTACTGATTACAGCTATCAAGGGCTACCTTAGAGGGCTGGAGGCTACAGAGGGCGGTAAGGGCTGGCTTAAGGCTGATAGCTCTACTATGGAGATCAATGTAGCTAAGCAGAAACAGTACTTAGAGAGTATCGGAGTAGATACCTCTGAGATGGATGAGCAGGCTATTAAGGAGGCTAATACAGGCTCTCATGTATTCCTTAAGGGTACTATCTCTATCTTAGATGCTATCGAGGATGTAGATATTTTCATCAATAAGGATTAAGGAGGTAATTACAGATGGCAGTAGAAACAAAGCGAATTTGTAACGGTACCTTTGGAGAGCTCTGGTTAGACGGAGATTATGTAGGAGAGTGTTATAAGGCACAGGCAAAGGTAGAGTTTACAAAAGAGGAGATTAAACAGTGCGGTACTTTCTTCACTGATAACAAAGTTGTCGGATGTAAGGGTACAGGATCTCTTACTATGCACAAGGTAAATTCCAGAATGGCTATTAAGGTAGCTAACATGGTTAGAAATAAGCAGGATGTACGCTTTACGCTTATCAGTAAGTTAGCGGATCCAGATGCTTACGGTGCAGAGCGTGTATCTATCACAGGAGTACAGATGGATGATCTTACTCTCTTTGATTGGGAGGCTCAGAAACCTCTTGAAACAGAGGCTCCGTTTACCTTTACAGGTTACGAGTACTTAGATCAGATTACTCCTCAGTAAGAGTTATAAGAGTGCAGGTTGGGGAGGGTAAAACCTCCCCTTATTTTTATTATATGAAAAATTAAGGAGGGCTATAACAATGGCTACAAAGAATGTAAATGTAGAGGCAGTACAGGCAGAGGAAACAGAAAAGAAAGAGGCGGTTAATATCTTAGATCTCCTCTTAGGATCTGATGTAGGAGAAATTAAGCTCCCTACTAAGGAGGTAGAGATTACCAGATTATCACAGGTATACGGTGCTCCGTTTATCCTCACTATTAAGGCAATTACTCCAGCTAAGTTTGAGGAGATACAGGATATGAGCATTGATGTAAAGGGCAAGGATGCAGATATTGATATTACCCAGCTCCAGCTCTTTACAGTAATCGAGGGCGTAGTAGATGCTACAGGTGCTCCGATGTTCAAAAATAAGGAGCTTATGAGTAAGTTTAAGGTATCTACTCCTAAGGATCTGGTAAGAGCGATCTTACTTTCTGGAGAGATCACTAAGATTTACGGAGAGATCTCTGAGCTGGCAGGCTTCGGAGATAATGCGGTTAAAGAAGTAAAAAACTCATAAGTACAGATGGGCTTACCCAGATGATGTATTACTACTGGAAACACGGTAGAGTACTCCCATCTGTATTTTATAAATTGCCTAGAGGAGAGCTCTTAGTATTACAGGCTTTTTATGAGCAGGAGATAGATGATAATAACAAAGAGCTAGAGAGGGCAAATAAGAGTAATAGTGTTATGTACAATATCAATCTACTCACATAGAGGAGGTGGCATATATGGCGGTAGAGTTTGGTGCAAAACTTTATTTAAAAGATAATATGTATGCTACCCTTAAAAAAAATCTAGGTTTACAGCGTGAATTTTCGGAGCAGGTAGATAAAACTAATGCGAGTATGCAACAGATGGGGCGTACAAGGGTTAATGCTACTATCAATGCTACGGATAACGCCTCTGGAGTAGTAGAGAGCGTTAGACAAACTGTAGAGAATGTAGGCAATACAACAGTATCCCCAGAGGTATCCTTACAGGATAACGCCTCTGGGGTTATTGGTGCTATACAGGATACCTTAGATACCGTCAATACTACCACAGCTACTCCAGAGGTGGAGGTAGAGGATAATGCCTCTCCTACTATCAGCGAGGTAGAGAGTAGAGTGCATAGGCTGGGGAATGTGAGAGCATTAACCAGAGCGGAGGTAGACGATCAAGCTACAGAAAAGGTAGAGAGAATAACCCAGAGGATCAAGGATCTTACTAAAAAGGTATTCTCTCCAGTGATTAAGCTAAAGGATCTCACGGTTAGTACAGTGGGAAAAATTAAGCAGAGGCTTAAAGAAATAGCCACTACTTTTACTCCTATTGTAAAGATCCGAGATCTAGCCTCACAGGGCTTAGCTAAGATTAAAAATACCTTAGGGGGGCTACGAGATAAAGTAACCTCAGTAGCGGTAGGGATCCATGATAGAGCTACATCTGGATTAAATAAAATAAGGGTAGGTGTACGAACAGTAGGAAAGCTAGTGGCTAAGCCTTTTATCTCTGTTAGGGATGGAGCCACTAGAGGGATCACAAAGGTTAGAAACTCCCTAAAATCCGTAGGGAAAACAGTAGCTAAGCCCTTTGTTACTTTGAGGGATAAAGCAAGTGCTCCTCTAGGTAAGGTTGGCGGTGTACTGAAAACTGTAGGGAAGACAGTAGCAAAACCTTTTATAGCAGTAAAAGACGGTGCTAGTAAGATCCTCCACGGTATAGGCAGTAGCTTAAAATCCATCGGTAATATGTCTGTAAAGGCTATGGTAGCTGTAAAGGATGGAGCTAGTGCAGTACTGGGGAAGATCGGTAGTACACTTAAGAGCCTTGCAAAAGGCGTAACAATCGCTGTAGGAATTGCAGGAGCAGGAGCTACAGCTCTTATGGGTAAATCCTTAGGAGAGGGAGCTAAACTACAGCAAAGTATAGGCGGTGTGGAAACGCTGTACACGAAAACTAATAGTGATGGTAGTACCGATACCTCAGCGGTAGATAAGATGTTACAGTACGCTAATCAAGCGTATAAAACTACAGGCTTATCCGCTAATGAGTATATGGAAAATGTTACCTCATTTAGTGCCTCTCTTTTGAGTGCGTGTGCAGGGGATACAAATAAATCCGCTGAGATTGCTAACAAAGCTATGATAGATATGGCGGATAACGCTAACAAGATGGGTACTGATATGGGATCCATCCAGAACGCTTATCAAGGCTTTGCAAAGCAAAATTACACGATGCTTGATAACCTTAAGCTGGGTTATGGTGGTACTAAGGAGGAGATGGATAGGCTCCTTAAGGATGCACAGGCTATCACTGGTACTAAGTACGATATAAACAACTTAGCGGATGTATATACAGCTATCGGAGTAATACAGGATAAACTAAATATCACAGGAACCACAGCAAGAGAGGCAGAGCAGACCTTTAGCGGATCTTTTGCGATGATGAAAGCCTCAGTTACTAACCTCTTAGGTAATTTATCTATAGGGGATGGAGAGGCAGTAGCTAGAAGTATGGGAGAGCTGGTAGAGAGTGCAAGTACCTTTTTCTTTGGTAACTTTATACCGATGCTCCAGACGATTTTTAGCAACTTGCCTACAGCAATAGGAACAGCGGTAGAAAAGGTAGCTCCTCAGATTAAGGAAAATGTATTACCACTCCTTACATCTATCAAGGATGCAATCTTTACAGGGCTGGGTAATATCGGTATTGATACTGGAGCATTACAAGCTATTTTCGATCAGCTTTTTAATGTAAAGGTAGACGGTGGCGGTATTGCTAGTATGTTCTCTGGGCTTAAGGATGGAATAGTACAGGCGATCAATACGATCTTACCTATCATCCCTCCAATTATCTCAGCGGTACAACAGATAGCTCCTGTAGTAGGGCAGGTAATTAGTACGATTATGAGCGGTGTATCTCAGATCATCCCTTATATTGTGCCAGTGATCCAGACTATTACTAATATCATCGTAACAGCTATGCCAGTGATCCAACAGATCATTACAGTAGTGGTAAATGCGATTGTAGCTATAATGCCTACACTTAGCTCTATTTTCACTTTTGTAGGAAATGTGATCCAGCAAGTACTTACCATGATCGGTAATCACATGGGATTATTCCAGACTATTGTATCTGTAGTAGTAACAGTAGTATCTACTGTATGGCAGACCTTAGCCCCTATAATCAGTGCGGTAGTAGATGTGATCCTTACGGTGGTAGATGGACTACTTACAGGAATTGAAACAGTATTCAATTTCTTAGCTCCATACATATCTCAGATCTGGAGTAGTATCTGTGGATTTTTCGACAGTGCAAGCTCTACGATTACCACTATCGTAGAAACCATTAAGAGTGTATTTCAAGGCTTATTTGATGCGGTATCCACTATCTTTGGTGGTATCTCCAGTGCTGTATCTACAGCAATAGGAACCGTAACAAGTGTAATAAGCGGAGCGATAGATGCTATTAGTGGTTTTGTAGATAAAGTTGGTGGAGCGATCAGCAAGGCTAAGGAGTTTGTAGGATCTGGGGTAGACAAGGTAAAAGGTGCTTTAGGTTTTGCCTATGGTAAAGACAGAGTACCATACGATAATTATCCAGCTATCCTCCATCAAGGAGAGAAAGTCTTAACCAGAAATCAAGCAGATCAGTATGAGAGGAGGATGAGTACCAGAGGTGTACAGCTTAAGGATGTTACACCTATAGACAGGGATCCAGATGATCCACAGGATAATAACGGAGGTACAGGAGGTACAGGAAATCCACAGGATAGCGATCTACCTAAGAGCGGTGGTATCGGATCCGTAACGATTGAAAAATTGGCAGATACGGTAATCATTGAGAAAGAGGCAGATACAGATAAGGTTGTTTCTGATATGGTGGCAAAATTCAAAAAGTTGTTACCTAACATGACTTAAGAGAGGAGGGATCACTTTGGAGTTTTGGTTACAACAGAATAAGGATAAGTTTCAATTACCTGTAAAACCATCCGATTACACGGTATCCGTATCACACAAAAATACGGTAGTAAATGTAATACAGGTAGGAGATGTAAACCTTATCGGTAACACAGGCTTAAGAGAGATCTCTCTTAAGTCTTTTTTTCCAGCAAAAGATTATAACTTTAGCAATAATGCAGGGCGTAAACAGCCTCTAACTTATGTAGAGAAGATCGAGAGCTGGAGAAAGTCTGGTACTCCTATTAGGGTTATCATTACAGGCACTCTTAACATGGAGGCTACAGTAGAGAGCTTTGTGTGGGGAGAGCAGGATGCTACAGGAGATATTTATTATACCTGTAATATAAAGGAGTACAAAAAGATAAAGACAAAGAGAGCTACCGTTACTATAGCTACTGTAAAGCCTACAGTAAGGGCTACAAAGCCACAGGCTACTAATACAGCCAGAACCTACACGGTAAAGCGTGGAGATTGCCTCTGGAAAATAGCTAAACAGTTTTACGGTAGTGGAGCTCAGTACACTAAGATCTATAATGCTAACAGGGATAAGATAAAAAATCCTAATCTTATCTATCCTAATCAAGTATTAACGATCCCTTAGGAGGCGGTAAAGAGTGATAGTAGTGCATAAGAATACAGACATAACAGAGTATGTATCCTCTATGAGCTGGGGCGGTAGCAAAACAGAGGTAGCCAGAAAGTTAGAGCTACACATTGTAAACGCTCCCTTAGATAAAAATATTACTCCTCTTACCATCAACTTAGCGGATCCTGTTTATTTATTTGAGGATGATGGAAAAACAGAGCTCTTTAGAGGCTTTGTAGTAGAGAGGGAGGCAAGCAGTACCACAGGTACAGTTACTTATACCTGTTATGATCTTCTTTTCTATACCATCAAGAGTAACGCCACTTACAATTTTAGCTCTAAAACAGCGGAGGCGATAACTCAGATGGTGTGTGATGATATGGAGATCCCTGTAGGCTCCTTAGCTCAGACAGGGCTAACACAGAAACTCATAGTACAGAATGTATCTATCTATGAGATTATTATGAGAGCCTATACACAGGCATATCAACAGAACGGAGTAAGCTATAGGGTGGTAGCTAAAAAAGGCTACCTCAATGTAGAGGAAATGGGTAAGGTGGTATGCAGTATTGAGATCACAGAGGATAGCAATATTACCAGCTCTAACTATAAAGAGAGCATTACTAACATGGTTAATAAGGTTCGTATTTATGACGGAGAGGGTAAACCACAGGGAGTAGTACAAAATGATGCAGATGTGAAAAAGTACGGTATATTCCAGCAGACTTACACTAAAGAGGAGGGCAAGGATGCTACTACGACAGCTAAGAGTATGTTTAAGACGGTTGAGAAAACCTTTACTCTGGAGTGTGTAAACCTCAATGAGGCAGTAACAGGAGCAGGAGCGGTAGTGAGAGATAGCTCTACAGGGCTCAGCGGTGTAGTGTGGATAGATGCAGATACTCATACATGGCAAAATGGAGTAGCTACCATGAGCTTAACAGTAACTCTAAAACAAATGATGGATACTAAGGAGGGATAGCATGGCTGGTACTGGGGATAACATGAAAAACGATCATCAATATGCAGAAGTGCTAGAGATGATGCGATCACAGGGAGCTAAAGATAATCCTACCTTAGCCCAGCTAGGGATAATGCAAAGCTCTAACAGCGTAAAGATAGATGATCTGGTACTCAATGCTGAGGATCTGTATATAGCAGATTATTTAGTAGCAGGGTATACCAGACAAATAAAAGTACCTTATGTATCTGGAGTATCTGTGGATACTACACAGAGTAACGGTTTTGCCAGTAAGGATAACCCAGATCCAGATACTAGGGCATGGAAACAGAGCCAGATAACCTATACCGATGGGCTTAAGGCTGGGGATATGGTGCTGGTACAGAAACTTAATGATAATAACAAGTATGTAATCATAGCAAGGGTGGTGGAGGCGTAAATGAGTTTATTTCCTTTTGTAACAACGGAGGATCTTACTCTAACGGATCAAGAGGTAACAGCCTCCTCTATCCGTGAGTATGAGATCGACTTTGAAAAAGGCACACTCACAGGGAGGATTGTAACTGGTGTAGATGCTCTTTGTGTATGGGCTTACTTAGCTCTTAAGGCTAAGAGATACCGCTGGATTATATATAGCTGGGGTTATGGGGATGAGGTTTATGATCTCATCGGATATAGCTACAGTGAGGAGTACCTTAACAGTGAGGTAAGGCGGTATATGGAGGAGTGCTTATTTGAGAATGAGCACATAACAGGAGTACAAGATCTGGAGGTATCCCAGATTAAAGATGTACTTCACATAAAATTTACTCTGGTAACAGATGTAGGTAGTAAGGAGGTGGAAATGGATGTATGAGGATCAGACATACGAAAATATATTAGATAGATCCCTAGCAAGGGTGGCAAGCGATGTAGATAAGCGTGAGGGCTCCGTTATTATGAACGCTATAGCCCCTGTATCCGCAGAGCACGCAGATGTATATATCCAGCTAGGTAATATCGTAAATAATGGGTATGCAGATACCGCAGTAAGAGAGTTTCTAATCCTCCGATGTAAGGAAAGAGGTATTATCCCTTATGAGGCTACTAAGGCTACTCTAAAGGGTAAATTTAATATGGAGATCCCTATAGGATCCAGATTTAATCTGAATGAGCTTAACTATGTAGCCACAGCATTTATAGAGAGTGCCGATGGCTATTTTTATTATCAGATGGAGTGTGAAACAGAGGGTACTAATGGCAATAAGTTTTTTGGAGAGCTTAGCTCCATTGAGTACATTGATAAGGATCTTACTGGAGAGCTTACAGAACTCCTTATCCCAGCGGAGGATGAGGAGGATACAGAGGCTCTAAGGACACGATACCTTAACTCCTTTGATAGTAACCCTTTTGGAGGTAATAAGCAGGATTATGTAGAGAAAACCGATGCTCTGGATGGTGTAGGCGGTACAGTGGTTATCCCTGTGTGGAATGGAGGAGGCACTGTTAAGTTAATCATTATCAATAGTGATTTTGGAGTAGCATCTAGCACACTGGTAAAAGCGGTGCAGGAGGCTATAGATCCAGATCCACAGGGTACAGGTAGTGGCATAGCCCCTATAGGTCATACCGTAACAGTAGTATCCGCTGTGGGTAAGACAGTAAACATAAAATCCAGAATAACTCTAAATGACGGCTACCAGTGGTCACAGGTAAAACCTAAGGCGGAGGAAACTCTGGAGGCGTATTTCTTAGAAATGCGTAAGAACTGGGAGAAAGGTAACTTAGTAGTGCGTATCTCTCAGATAGAAAACAGGCTTCTT
>ULNW01012265.1_pt1 | contig 10190 bp, 3 predicted proteins | sample 1952021 | NCBI WGS metagenome assembly ULNW01 (sample SAMEA4835587, study PRJEB28245) | human gut metagenome | biome: gut microbiome; material: fecal sample | place: Denmark | collected 2008 | reverse complement strand
ACTTGGAACAGCAGCAGTAAAGACTGCGGCAGATTTTGACAGCTCCATGTCCAATGTGGCCGCAATATCCGGATCATCTGCGGAAGACATGGATAAGTTGCGAGAACGTGCAAGAGAGATGGGAGCACAGACAAAATTCTCTGCAAAAGAAGCCGGAGACGCAATGGGATACATGGCAATGGCCGGATGGAACGCACAGCAGATGTATGACGGTCTCCCTGGAATAATGAACCTTGCGGCAGCGTCCGGAGAAGACCTTGCAACTACATCAGATATTGTTACAGACGCGCTTACAGCTTTCGGAATGAAGGCAGAAGACAGCTCTCATTTTGCAGATGTACTTGCACAGGCATCATCCAGTGCAAATACCAATGTTGGAATGATGGGCGAAACATTTAAGTACGTTGCACCAGTCGCAGGCGCATTGGGATACAACGCCGAAGACACAGCGGTAGCAATTGGACTTATGGCAAACTCTGGAATTAAAGCATCACAGGCAGGTACACAGCTAAGATCATCTCTGACAAATATGATTAAACCGTCAAAAGATGTCGGAGACGCAATGGAAAAGTGGGGCTTTTACGCAACAGAAGCCGCGACAGCCGTAGATCAGGCAAAAGTTGATAAGCAAATGCTTAGAGTGCAGAAAGCCTCTCTTGCAGCAGATAAAGCCCAGCAGTCTTACAACGACGCAGTATCAAAATACGGAGCTGAGTCAACAGAAGCCTCCAACGCTGCAGCAACGTTGGAAATAAAACAGACAGAGCTTGCAAGTGCAAACGAAACCCTGACACAGCTGCAGGAAGGAACCACGCAAAACGTAAGACTGTATAACAAGGCTTTACAGAACGAAGATGGCAGCATGAAATCCCTTAAAGAGACAATGGATTTCTTGAGAGAAACAATGGGAAATATGTCAGAAGCAGAGCAGACCCAGGCCGCAACAGCTATTTTCGGGAAAGAAGCCATGTCCGGAATGTTGGCGATCATCAACGCATCAGATGCAGATTACGAAAAACTTATCAAGAACATTGATAATTGCGACGGAGCCGCGGAGAATATGGCTGAAACCATGCAGGACAATCTTTTTGGACAGCTTACAACTTTGCAGAGTGCCTTGCAGGAGCTGGCGATTGCCTTCGGAGAAATCTTGATGCCATATATCAGAAAAGCGGTAGAGGTTATTCAAGGGTTTGTTGAAAAGCTCAATGGAATGAGTGAAGGACAGAAGAAAGTAGTTGCTACAATTGCACTGATAGTCGCCGCGATTGGTCCGTTGTTGATAATGGTTGGAAAGGTTGCAACCGGAATATCTGCGATTACAGGACTGTTTTCTAAGATGAAAACTTTAACAACAATAACGAGTATTATTGGAAAGCTAAAAGGTGCTTTTACCGCACTGTTTGGAGTAATAGCCGCAAACCCAGTTATTGCTGTCATAGCCGCGATTGTGGCAGCTCTGGTATTGCTGTACACAAAATGCGAATGGTTCCGGGACGCAGTAAATGCAGTCGTCCAAAAAATTGTATCGTTTTTTACAGATACAATACCGCAGGCGTGGAGCACACTGATGGATTTTCTCTCAGGAGTTCCGGAATGGTGGTCTGGAATCTGGCAGCAGGTATCAGACTTTTTCATGCAGATATGGGATGGAATTGTAAACTTTTTTACCGTAACAATACCGCAGGCATGGAACAACGTTGTTACATTTTTTGCAGGTGTTCCGGCGTGGTGGTCCGGTATCTGGCAGCAGGTATCAGATTTCTTTGCAAATATCTGGACGACAATGATGCAGAATCCGGTTATATCCGGAATTGTGACAACGATCACAACGCTATGGCAGAATGCAGTTAATACACTGCAGAACATCTGGCAGGGACTTGTGACGATTGCACAGGGCGCATGGGAGTTGTTGAAAAATACAATTCTTGCACCGGTGATCTTACTGATCGACCTGGTAACAGGTAACTTTGATAAACTCAAAACAGACGCATCAAATATCTGGACAAATATCAAAGACGCAGCGCAAACAATATGGACCGGAATTAAGCAGGTTGTATCCACTCTAGTAAAAGGACTTGTTACCGCAGTCACAACACTATTTACAGGGTTCCGGGACACAGTGTCAAAAATATGGGATTCTGCGTCTCAGGCAGCGTCAAAAGCATGGACAGCGATCAAAGGATTCGTTGTTAATAATGCGAAAAAACTGAAAGAAAGTGCAACAGAAGCAATCCAGAACTTGAAGGACAGAGCCTCAGAATACTGGGATAACATCAGAGAGAGAACGTCCGAAACGTGGCAGAATGTAAAGGAAACAGTTATACAATACGCCGGAAACATGAAAGACAGAGCCGTTGATACATTTAACAGCGTTGTGTCTGGAATATCTGGAGCACTGTCAGGCGTATACTCTGCTGTTGTAAATGGATTTTCCAGCGCAATCAGTTATATTACGGGATTACCAGGGCAGGCGGTTCACTGGGGACAGGATTTCGTGAATGGTATTGCAAACGGAATCAGGAGCTGCATAGGTAACGTAACGAATGCAGTATCGAACGTAGCAAACACAATAAGATCATGGTTGCATTTCTCAAGACCGGATGAGGGTCCGTTACATTACTATGAGGAATGGATGCCGGACTTTATGAAAGGCCTTGCGACAGGAATTGAAAAGAGCCAGGGACTTGTTGCTGATGCAATGAAAGATGTTCAGATGGATATGCAGTTAGACACAAGCTCAATGAAACCAGCTAATAATCTGAACAAAACAGATATTACAGGAATAACCGGAATGCTGGCACAGCTGATCCAAGTAATGAGCGCAGGGCAGGAAATCTATTTCGACAACAAAGAATGGGCTGGAAAACTTGCACCCGCAATAAATACAGAGCTTGGAAGAATAGCAAAGGAGGCGGCGTATAGATGAATAATGTATTAACAATAAAAGCAACAATTACAGTTGAAAATACAGGGAAAGTCATTGATACGCTGGACGACTGGGGATGTGCGATTGGAAATAACAATTACATCAAAGAGCCGGACGTAGAAACATATTACATTGATATTCCAGGCGCAGACGGATTTCTGGATGGATCGGAAGCAATAACAGGAAGAACAATCTATAAATCAAGAGAAATTGATATTTTGCTTGGGGGAAAGAAACCAAGGGAAGATTGGGACAGCTTTATCTCAAACATTCGAGGACAGCTGCATGGAAAGAATGTGAGAGTAACGTTTTCGAATGATCCAGCGTATTTCTGGACCGGCAGAGCATATATTACGGACTTTGACCGTTCCAGAGAGGTGGGACAATTTCATTTAAGTATTCCAAAAGCAGATCCGTACAAATATTCCCTTGCGGATTCAACAGAGGACTGGCTCTGGGACCCGTTTGATTTTGAAACAGGTGTAATAGACCAGGGAGCCGGAATTACAATTTCCGGCTCTGGATCATACACAGTATACGCCGGAGATATTGCAATAGTGCCGGTGCTGAATGTGAAAAGCATAGGTTCAACCGGATTAAAGGTTACAGGATGCGGAGAAACATACACACTGACGCTTGGAAGAAACAGATTTCCGGATATTGTTGTATTTGGAACAGATGAAACCCTGGAATTTTCGGGATCCGGAACACTGGATATTGTTTACAGGAGGGGATCATTGTGATTTATAAAATTAAATTAGATGGAAAAGTCCTGTATTATCCAGGGGACCGGCAGGCAGCAGTTATCAATCCAGAACTGGATTTACAGACTGGATATGCGGGGGAACTTACTTTAAAGGTTCCACCGTTAAATCCACTATACGGAGAAATCCACAACAGAAAAAGTATGGTTTCTGTATACAGAGGAAATACAGAAATTTTTTACGGAGAAGTCCGCACACGCGAGAAAGACCGATTTAAGAACCAACCGGTGAAAGCAACCGGAGCATTGTCTTTCCTTGCTGACAGCATACTGCCACAGCAGGAATGGCACGATATATCCCCACGAGATCTGTTAGACGCATGGTTACAACTTCACAATAATCAGGTGGAAGACAGAAAAAAGATATATACAGGAGTCGTAACGATCCACGACAGTAATGATTCTTTGTACAGAATTACAGACAGAGAGAACACACTGGAAGCAATCCGGGATAAATTAGTTGACCGCCTGGGAGGATACCTGCGGCTCAGGCACGAGAACGATAAACTGTATCTTGACTGGCTGACTATTCAGGAATACGGAAAATATTGTGAACAGCCTATACAATTCGGGGAAAACCTGATGGATTATTCAGAGACAATGACAGCAGATGATGTTATCACAGCTCTGATTCCGCTGGGGGCAGCAATCGAACAGGAAACAGACGAAAACACATCCGAATTTGAACGACTTGAAAAAAATGTTGATATTACATCAGTAAATGATGGAAAAGACTACATATACAGTAAAGAAGCAGTTGAAAATTTCGGATGGGTATGGAGAACAGAAAAATGGGACGACGTATCAGTTCCGGCAAACCTGTTAAAGAAAGCAACTGAATTTCTGACAAGTAACCAGTATGAAAGTCTTGTTATTTCGCTGACTGCCGTAGACCTGTCTTTATTCGGACAGGATTACGATTCGTTTGACATAGGGGACAGAGTGCTTTGCAATGCGATTCCATACGGAATGAAGAAAGTTCTTCCAGTTATGGAAATGAAAATACCATTGCAACAGCCAGATCAGGCGCAGCTGACACTTGGAGAAAACCTGCAGCAGTCTTTTACAGATCAGACATCCGGAACATTCACACAGATCAGACAAGAGACAACAGACGCAGGCAGAGTTCAGACAGAATGGATGAAGTCTGCAATTGATAACCTTACGAAGCAAATGACGGGAGCGAAAGGTGGATATAAGCTCACCGAATTTGATGAAAACGGTCTCTGGCTCAGAGATCTGTACATGGACGCACCGGATAAAAACCAGGCAACAAATATACTGCAGATAAATAAAAACGGAATCGGAGGTTCACACAATGGCTATGCCGGTCCATATACCGTCGGCATAACTTTAGACGGAGCCATTCTGGGAGAGAGAATCCTTGCCGGTTCAATTAAAACAGAAGCCCTGTCAACAGAATGTAAAAATTACATTGAAACAAAAATATCTGACGGGGACTCAGAAAATAAAAAAGCAATATTAAAAGAGGTCACAACGTCCATAGAAGCCATGGATGGGAAAATAACTCTTTCTGTATCAAGTCTGGAGCAGCAGTTAAAAAGAAAATCCGGAAACTGGTATGGAAATTATGAGCCTACTTCCGGAAACAATCCGGCCTCAGCCTGGACAACTGATGAATTGAGACAGGAGCATGAAAGAGATCTCTTTTTCAATACCACAACTGGCTATGCTTATCAGTATCAGAAAAATGATAGTAATGAGTATGGATGGGTAAGGGTAAAAGATAAGGACATTGAAGCAGCTCAGAGTACAGCAGAATCTGCGCTTTCAAAAATTGAAGTACAGGAAGGACTCATAACTGCAGAAGTATCCAGGGCAAAGGGAGAGGAAGAAAAACTCAGATCAGCAATAACGCTGACCGAGACAAATATCCTCTCAACAGTGTCGAAGACATATACGACACAGGAAATGGCAAATAAACTCTATGCAAACGCAGTGCAGGAAGGCCAGGACGCAGCAGATCAGGCAGAAAAGAATGCAAAAGACGATACAGATACAAAGCTGAAAAACTATTCTACGACAGTAGAAATGAACAGCGCAATCAATCAGGCGGCGGATAGCATTTCCTTGGAAGTATCAAAAAAATATGCTACAACCGGACAACTTGAAGAAAAATATACAGACGCAGTAAAAGCCGGGCAGACTGCGGCAGATCTGGCAGAGAGCAATGCCACGAAAGCTGGCCAGGACGCAGCAGATCAGGCGGAAAAGAATGCAAAAGCAGATACAGACACAAAGTTACTGAATTACTCGACGACGCTGGAAATGAACAGCGCAATTAAACAAGCTGCAGATAGCATTTCTTTAGAGGTGTCAAAAACCTATACGACAACAGTACAGGTGGAAGAAAAATATAAAGATGCAGTAAAAGCTGGACAGACAGCAGCAGCCGACGCAGAAACAAATGCCACGAAAGCCGGACAGACAGCAGCAGATCAGGCGGAAAAGAATGCGAAAGCAGATACAGATACAAAGCTGAAAAGTTATTCTACAACAGAACAAATGAATACGGCTATAAAGCTGGCAGTAGATAACATCACTCTTGAAGTAAAAACCGTACGCCAGGCAGTATCTGAGAAAAACGGAAATTTCTACGGAAGTAAAATCCCGACAACATCAAATGAACCAGCCTCAGCCTGGACAACTGATGACTTAAAATCTTTGCATGTCGGAGATATTTACTATGATATTACAACCGGATATGCGTATAGATACACGTATAAAACTCCGGGATTAAAGATCACATTTTCATCCGATTCGAGGACAGAGAGTGTAAATTGCGATTATGTAAAGATTTATTACAACGACAACGGAACCATGAAACTTGCAGGAAAATTCGGAGGGACCGATATAGCAGGAGCTTCCGTCTTTGTTCCAGCATCAGAATTTTATGTATATTGGCGCACAGATAGCTCAAGCTGCAACTTCTACGGATTCAGCATAGCATCAGTGACAAGTACATCAGGAGAAGGAACCGGAACTGCGGAATCATTGCCAAACTATACAGTGACAGAATTGTCAAAAGGAACATATCCGGAGAGTCCGAACCATGGAAATTACGGAAACAACATCAATTTGCTTTGGAAATGCTCCGGAACAACATCAGGAAGCAAAACGGCATCCTGGGAAAGAATCCAGGATCAGGATATTAGTGTTGCAAAAGCCCAGGCAGATGCAGCACAGACAACAGCAAACACTGCAAAGAATACAGCTGACACCGCAAAAAGTACGGCCGAAACTGCAATATCCAGGATCACAGTTGCAGAAAACTCGATCACGTCAGAGGTTTCCCGTGCGAAAGGTGCGGAAAGTACTCTCAGCTCCCGAATCACGCAGACAGAGACGGAAATAGAGTCGAAAGTATCTGCTGGAGATATTGCATCATCAATTAACCAGACAGCGCAGAGCGTTAAGATTAACGCATCAAAAATTAACTTCAACGGTTTGGTTACTGCGAATACTTATTTTAAAATTAACACAGACGGTTCATTTGCAGCGAAGAAAGGAACTATCGGAAATTTTACGGTTACAAGCGGAAAAATAACCACCGGATATGCAACGTTAAGTATGCGATCACATGCTTTCATTTTTAATGGAGGGTTAGAGATACATACGGGTAATTCGACGTTTTCGGATGGTTCTGACGAATTTAAAGTATTTAATCTTTCCCATGTGACATCTGGAGGCCATATGGTATTTGCAAGAGACGGAGCAACAGTGGCTTATTTGTCATCATCATCCAAGCGATATAAAGATCATATTGCAAACATGACATTAGATGAAGCGAAAAGAATGCTGAATGTTCCAGTGATATGGTTTAAATACAAAGAAAATTATCTCAGTCAAGAAGACTGGTTAAACGGAAAGAAAATGCCGGGATTTTATGCAGAAGACATATACAGCATTTTCCCGGAAGCGGCACAGTTAAATGAAAAAGGAGAACCGGAAGACTGGAACTTTCGTGTATTAATTCCGGTAATGCTTAAACTGATTCAAAATCTCTATGAGGAAAAGGAGAAAACAGCATAATGAATGAAGTAAAAGAAAAGGACAATAAAGAAACTATTAAGGAAGAAACAAAGGTGTCCGAGCCGGACACAGAAGAAAGCACCGCACAGGAACAGAAAGAGGATAATAATACAGTAGAGAAAGCAGTAGAAGCTCCTCCGTTAGGGGCAATCCTGGACAAAAGAACAGAAGAAATTCGAAACGTGGTATTTGGAGCAATGGCACAGTATGGAATCCCTGCGTCGTTAATGGATTACATGCTTACCTCTGTTCTGTCAGAAGTAAGAGATTTAAAGTCAAAAGAATATTCAGACTGCCTTGTAAATAAGGGGGAATAAAAGTGGCAAACGTAAAAAAATACACAGATCAGATTGCAAAAGCGCAAAAAGGGCGAGATGTCAGAGATGCGATTGTTAATGCGATAAATGCAGTCTCGGATGAAAACAACGAATACAATCAGGTTAAAACTGACATTCTCGAAGCGCAGACAGATATAACCGAAAAAGTAGCGAAAAACGAACATACAGAACAGACATTTGCAGCAGATGTAAAGAAAGCAGAAGCCTTGAAACAGGGTCTTGATTCGAATATCGAGCAGGGAACTGCTTTAAAAGGTCAGCTAGATACTGCAGTTTCAACAGCAAATACAGCAAAAAAGAATTTGGACAGTACAAATACAACGGCTGCACAAAGAAAAACTGATCTGGATGGATCCATAAGCACCGCACAGACGTTAAAAGGAAATCTGGAATCAGATATTTCTCAAGGAACGACATTAAAACAGGGACTTGACTCTGATATTACACAGGGAACTGCTTTAAAAAGCCAGCTGGATACCACAGTCTCAACAGCAAATACAGCAAAAAAGAATCTGGATGATTCAAACACAGCGGCCGGAAAAACCAAAACCGACCTGGATTCATCAAATGCAACTGCGACACAGACAAAATCAGGATTGGATTCAACAAATAAAACCGCCTCTAATCTGAACACATCCCTGGGAGAAAAAATCACAGAAGGAACACAGCTGCAGGCAGATCTCCAGACGACCGGAGAAACTGCGGTGAACAATTTACAGACAGAAGCAAATAAACAGATTCAGAATATTACTGCAGCAGGTGGAGGAATTGAAAACGCACTTTCAAATTTCTTTGCCCTCCGCAGGACTGGAAAAGTATATACAACGAGAATCTACAAGTATGACACTTCTACCAGTCCAACAGGCGTGAAACTGAACGACAATGAAGGGCTGGTGAGAAAACCGTCCACAAATACAGCAATCGGACAGGATGATTACAGGGAGATTGGCGTATTCATGCACTTTCCATGTAATTTTACCGTAGATAATAAAGGCTTTAACCATGTGACTGCACTGCAGGGACAACCGGATTTCAAAAAGACCGGAAAAGTAGATGTGGGAGAGGTCACAATGTCCGCATGGGTTGGAATCACAGACAATCCTGAGTATGTAGATTATCATTATTCAGACAGTCCGAACGAAGCCCTTGGCCTTAGACCAATGGGAGAGTCAATTAATCCAGACGGAACAATTTCACCTTTTATGATCCACGGAAAATACGGAGCCGGAGACATTGATGGAGTGCCGTACAGCTCCGCTGGATTGATTCTGGCAAACGGAAGCCAGAAAGGAGGAAAACCAGTATCATACACAGGGCTGATCGCATACATGAGAAAGAAAGGCTCAATGTACGTGGGAACAACAAACTGGGATCTCTTTTACAAACAGCTCATGATGATTATTTTATATGCAACAACGAACAGCCGAAGCGTTATGGCTGGATGTAATTCTTATTCAATGCAGGAAATGGCAGCAGTTGCAGAAACCGGAGTAACAAGAGTGATTCTCCCAAAAGCAAAAGCCAACAATTATATTGTTGGGTCTTATGTATCTGTCGGGGATATTGGTTCAAATACAAATAAAGATAGATATTACGCATACATGCACAACCTCGCATATGACGTGAAGATCTTGAAGATTGAACCGGTAGACGATACAAATTCTGCAATATATTTGGACACAGAACCATTCAACACGACATTAACGACCTGCATCTCAACAATGCCATGGCGGACCGGCTCAACCGACAGCGTGCTTGGATCAGATGGATCACCGTTCTCAAATACAGATAACAAGAATCCATTCAAGATCCAGGGAATCGAAACCGGATACGGTGCTTATGAAGTCCTCAGTAATGTATTTATGGATATTGTTACAGATGAAGACGAAACACCAAAGAGAGACGTATACATCTGTATGGATGCGTCACTGCTTACAACGGATATGAATGCAGCAAAGACACGATACAAGAAAGTAGCGGCTCAGGTAACATACACAGCAGCATCATGGAAATACATCTCAAAATGCTTTGTTGATCCAGCCCTGGGAATCATGGTACCGACGGAAACAAAAGCCGGAAGTACAACAGGATTCTGCAATGGACTGTA
>ULNW01032775.1_pt1 | contig 10292 bp, 8 predicted proteins | sample 1952021 | NCBI WGS metagenome assembly ULNW01 (sample SAMEA4835587, study PRJEB28245) | human gut metagenome | biome: gut microbiome; material: fecal sample | place: Denmark | collected 2008 | reverse complement strand
CCGCCGTCATAGAGCCACAGCTCATAAGATCGTCAAAGGAAACGACTTCGGCTCTGATGAAGCCCTTTTCAAAGTCAGTGTGTATCTTTCCTGCCGCCTGTGGAGCTTTAGTTCCCTTTTTGATAGTCCAAGCTCTTACCTCAGGTTCGCCTGCTGTCAGGTATGAAATAAGACCAAGAAGCGAATAGCCCTCCTTGATTATTCTGTTAAGACCTGAAGTTTCAAGACCGAGGTCTGCAAGGAACATTTCCTTGTCCTCATCGTCCATGTCAGATATCTCAGCCTCTATCTGCGCGCAAATCGGGAACACAGCCGAGCCTTCGGCTTTTGCGATCTCGCAAACTTCCTTGTAATGCTCATTGCTTTCGATATTGTTTCTGAAATCATCTTCGCAAAGGTTAGCCGCATAGATAACAGGCTTAAGTGAAAGAAGCGGTGTTTCTTTAAGTATCTCCAGCTCGTCCTCTGTCATGTCGTAAGAACGTGCAGGCTTGCCGCTTTCAAGATGCTCTTTGAGCTTTTCAAGGAACTCTACAGCAGAAGCAAGAGATTTGTCGCCTTTCATTGCCTTTTTAGTTCTGTCAAGCTTTCTCTCGATAAGCTCAACGTCTGAGAAAATAAGTTCAAGGTCGATAGTTTCAATATCTCTGCGAGGATTTATAGAACCGTCAACATGAATGATGTTAGGGTCGTCAAAACATCTTACAACGTGAACGATAGCGTCCACCTCTCTTATGTTTGAAAGAAATTTGTTTCCCAGTCCCTCGCCCTTTGAAGCACCCTTTACAAGACCTGCAATGTCAACAAATTCAAGTGTTGCAGGAGTAAACTTTACAGGGTGATACATCTCAGCCAGCTTGTCAAGTCTTTCATCAGGCACCGAAACAATGCCCACATTCGGTTCGATCGTGCAAAACGGATAGTTCGCAGATTCTGCACCCGCATTTGTGAGTGCATTAAAAAGTGTTGATTTTCCTACGTTAGGAAGTCCTACCATGCCAAGTTTCATATCAATATACGCCTTTCGTTAAAATTTTACGCCATCATGGTCAAAATCATCTTCATCATCATCAAAGTTATAATCATCATAATACTCGTCAGGGTCAAAATGATCATTACAGCCACCCTTGTCTATCTTGTTGTTACAACCGATAGTAACGCCTTTCTTGATAGGCGAAACAAACAGACCAATTATAACGCCAAGGAGAAAAAGTGCAAGACCTTTCCAAAAATAGCTTACTGTGCAGTTATTTTCAGTATCGCAGTTTTCTTCAAAAATATCCATAATAATACCTCCGTCTATTCTACTGATTTTAAAGATTCTACCATATCTATCTTTTTAAGCTTGAAATGAAGAACCAAATTAACTATAAATGCAAATGCCAATGTGAGCAATGCACCAAGCACATACGCCCACCAAACAAGCTGTCTGTTGAACAGCACAAGGTCGACCTCAGAAGTTATCACTACAAAATAGTGCAATATCTTTCCTGCCACAAGACCCACGATAATGCCCACAATCGTCGATATCAGATTTTCTCTGTAAATATACGCTGAAGTCTCACCGTCATAGAATCCAAGCACTTTTATTGTCGCTATCTCACGAACACGCTCAGTTATGTTTATGTTTGCCAAATTGTAAAGCACCACAAACGCCAAGCCTCCCGCGCAAACGATGAGCAAAATAACGATAGCGTCAAGGCTGTCCACAGAATTAAGGAAACCTCTGCTTGAATCATTTTTAAAGCTTATTCCATAAAACTCGTCATTTGAAATAAGCTGTTCCTTGAAAGAGTTTTCATCAGTGTCTTTCTTTAAGTCAATAAAAGAAAGATTATAAACAGGCTTCTCACCGTATACACTTTCAAAATCATCAGGAGTGATGTAAATATAATGCAAAGCATAGTTCTTGCTTACTCCGCCTATCTTGAACTCTTTCTCCTCATGACCACTGAGCTTTATAGTAATAGTGTCACCCGTTTTCAGGTCAAGAAGCTTTGCAAGCTTTTGTGTTATGATAACAGAACCGCTTTTCACTTCAAGGTTTGATCCATTCTCAGCAGATACAAGATCGATATAATCTCCCATATTTTCAGGAGTTTTCGGCACGATCATAGAAACAGACTGGTTTTCACTTTCATTTTCTGCAATGCCATCTGTACTCTGCATAAGCATAGATTTGTCTACCTGTGCAATACTGCTTATCTTGTCCTCCAATTGTTTCTCGTCAAAATCAGCTGAATTAAGTACCGCAATACCATCATACAGAAATATCTCATTGAATTGCTTTTCAGCAATAGTCTTTATAGAATATTTCAAACCAAAACCCGTGACTATCAGTGCCGTACAGCCTGCCACTCCCACGATTGTCATAAAGAAACGCTTTTTATATCTCAGCAAATTTCTCACAGTGACCTTTGCAAGAAAGTCAAGCCGATTCCATATAAGATCCACACGCTCCAGCAAAACACGCCTGCCATTCTGCGGTGGCTTTGGACGCATAAGCTGTGACGGCTGTGACTTAAGCTCTTTGATACAAGCGTAAAGCACCGCCGAGCAAGTGCAAATAACCGACACCACCAAGCAAAGCACCATATAAACAGGCTTGAACGGTGTGTCAATATCAGGAATGTTATATAAAATATTATAGCAACTATAAATTATCTTCGGAAAGATCTGCAATCCAACAACAACGCCTATGCAGCTTCCTGCTGATGCCGCTGTTGCTGCATAGAAAAGATACTTTCCAGCTATTCTTGCCCCACTGTATCCTAAAGCCTTGTATGTACCTATCTGCGTTCTCTGTTCCTCTACCATTCTAGTCATTGTAGTCAGGCATACAAGCGCCGCCACAAGAATAAAGAACACAGGAAACACCTTTGCGATAGAGTCGACCTTCTGAGCATCCCCATAAAAGGAACTATAATCAGAGCTAGCCTCAAATCTGTCATACTGATAGAATGCAGGCGTTTTAACGGCTTCAAGTTCTTTTTTCGCTCCGGCTATCTCATCTTCTGCCGCCGCAAGCTGACCATTATATTCATCAAAAGCCGCCGTACTTCCTGTCTTTTTGTCTTCAAGAAGCTTTCCTGCCACTTCTTCAAGCTGTTGTGCTTTTAAAAGCTGTGACCTTGCAAGATACTTTGCACTAGAACCACTCTGTTCAGCCTTATCATAAGCCTCCTGAGCTTCCTCAACCGACTTCTGCGCCGTCGCCAAAAGCTCCGTAAGCTGATTTTCGTCGCAGGCAAGCGCCTGTTTCAAGATGTCAACTTTCTCCTGAGCGACGTCAATACTGTCCTGAGCGTCACTGCTTAGTTTTTCAAATCTTGCGTTCACACTGTCCTCAAAAAACTCCACAGCCTGAACGCTCTTATCTTTCACAGCCTGCTTGTACTCGTCGGAAAACGGGTCAAGCTCGTCAGTGCCTTTGAATTTCACATAAAGCTCAGTGTAATAATCGCACACAAACTCGCTCTCAGGCACAAAAACGTTGCTTACCACAGTTCCGTTGCCAACTGTGGTCGCATCACGCTCATAGCCGATATAAAGTGGTGAAGCCACAATACCAACTATCCTGTATGTGTCAGTTGCCAAAGTATCAGTTATATTTTTTGACGAGTCAGGCTCGTTGATCTTTATCTCTCCGCCCACCTTAAAGGTGTTAGGTGAACTCATTTTTACCTCTACTGCGCACTCGCCTTTTTTTTCAGGAAGCCTGCCCTCTAGTAAAACAGGCTTATCAAGATTATTAGGGCTGTTCTCATCAACAACATTGTTGAAGGACATGAATTTCAGCACAAGGTTTTGATTTTCATGATAATAGAAAACGTCCTTAGAATATCCCGCCATAACGCCCTCAACGTTCTCTGCTTTTTTCACAGCCTCAACGTCCTCAGACTTAACGCCTATAGACGACATTAACTTAATATCCATAAGTCTGTTATCACTGAAATATTTCTCCGCCGTGTCTATCATATCAGGCATAGTCGCCTTGATACCAGAGAAAAATCCACAGCCAAGAAGAACTATCAGAAAAATAGAGAGAAATCTGCCCAACGAGTGCCTTATCTCTCTGACAGTATCCTTTTTCAATGCGCTTTTCATGACAGACCTCCCCCTTGTAATATCATTCTTCCCCGTCACTATCCGAAAAATCATCAAGACCTATCCTGCCCGATAGAATAAAATAAACAATCGCTGCAAGGACAAAAACGACAGGAGCAAAAATTATAATAGCTTTTTTAGCCCACTCAACCCCCAACGCTCCCGCAAGCATAAGACCCAGCACTCCTGAGATATCAAAAAACAAGATACAAAAATACGTCCTAAGTGCCGATACCGCAGGTGCAGTGTCCCCATCGGGGTCAGCTTTATCACTGAAAATATTTATCCTGCCTGCTGAAAACACAAGCAGAATAAACACCGCCATAGCAAGAAGACTCAGCACAAGATCCACCACATAAGGCTTTGTCCTGCCTGCCGTCATGCCCACTATCAGCACAAAGCAATCACACCCCATGCAGAACATTAGAGCCGCCGTATTTACCACCGTAAGCACAAGCTGAAAAGGCGTAAAAGGAACTTTTTTCATTTTATCTTAATCGCCGAACATTTCCTTAGAAAGCTTGCCAAGCTTCTCACAGCCGTCGATTATCTGTTTGTCTGTAGGAGTTGAGAAGTTCAATCTGAATGAAGCTGTCTTGTCAGACTCGCTTACCATGAAAGCATTGCCAGGAACAACGGCTACCTTATATTCTGCAACAGCCTTTTTGCAGAAACCAGTCATGTCACTGCCCTCCGGAAGAGTACACCAAATGAACAGACCGCCCTCAGGTCTTGTGAACTTGATCTGTGAAGAGAAATTCTTCTCGATCTGCTCTATCATAAGTTCGAGCTTATGCTTGTAGATCACTCTCAGCGAAGCAAGATGTGCTTCGATATCATTGTCCTTCATGAAGTTGTAAGCCAGCATCTGCGCCCAGATGTTTGTATGTACGTCAGCCACCTGCTTGCAGACAACTATCTTTCCGATTATCTCCTTTGGAGCGGAAATGTAGCCAACTCTGATACCAGGAGCAAGTATCTTCGAGAATGTTCTTGAATACATAACAAGACCGTCCTTGTCCATGCTCTTGATAGACGGGATAGCCTCACCCTTTATTCTCAGGTCGCCATATGGGTTATCTTCAAGTATCATAACACTGTACTTCTTAGCAAGCTCATATATAGCCTTTCTCTTTTCAAGAGAAGTTGTAAGACCAGTAGGATTCTGGAAGTTAGAGATAATGTAGAATACCTTTACCTTGCCTGTAGCGAAAGCTTCTTCAAGCTCTTTCAGGTCAACTCCGTCTTCATGAAGCGTGATACCCTTAAGCTCAACATTGTATGACTTGAACGCATTAAGTGAGCCTATAAAGCTTGGAGCTTCACAGCAAAGAACGTCGCCTGGGTCGCAGAGAACTTTACAAGCAAGCTCGTTAGCCTGCTGAGCACCGCTTGTGATGATAAGATCATCTCTCTCAGGGTCAAATTCACCCTTCTTTTCAAGTTCTTTCTTAAGAAGATCTCTCAGCGGAGTGTATCCCTCTGTAAGGCTGTACTGGAGTGCGCCGATAGGATTTTCCTTGAATATCTCTTCTGATATCCTATTAAGCTCGTCCACAGGGAATGCCTCAGGAGAAGGATTGCCTGCCGCAAATGAAATTACCTCTGGGTCAGAAGTAAATTTAAGTATCTCTCTGATAGCAGAAGCCTGCAGATGAGAAACCTTTTCTGAAAACTTATAAGTCATATCTTTTTTACCTCTTTTTCTTAAAATACATAATATGATTATATCACATTTTTCCTATAAAATAAAGTGTTTACGCAAACTTTTTTTAGTATTAACACTCTAAGCTCTATTTTTGTGCAATTTAAACAACTGCATATCCACCTGACATATGGACAAACCGTAATAAAACCCACCATAACAGCATAAGATCATATAAAAACAAGTCAGAAAGCAGGTTGACAGATGAAAAGACAAGGCTTTATAAAAGGCTCAGCAATATTGCTTGCAATGGTTCTGATAACAAAAATTCTGGGACTTCTCTATAAGATACCTCTTACTAATCTTCTGGGCGGCACAGGCATGGGATATTTCGCTTCAGCATTCTCAGTTTTCACACCAGTTTTCGCCATAGTCGTTTCAGGTATCCCCTCCACCATGGCTCGCCTTACCGCTGAAAACTATGCCCTTGAACGCTTTTCAAATATGCGTCATACCAAGCGAACTGCATTTTTTCTTTTCACGATCATCAGCGCAGCCGCTGCTGCAGTAATGATACTCACCTCAGATTTTCTGTCACGCAATGTAGTCGGCGAGCCAAGTACAAAATATGCTCTCATGTGCGTTGCCCCATCTATTATTTTCTGTACCATTATGTCAGTGGAACGCGGTTACTGTGAGGGCTTGCAGAATATGATACCGACCGCTGTATCAGAAGTGATAGAAACCCTTTTCAAACTTATCCTTGGTCTTGGTTTCGCCTACGGACTAATGTATCATATCTCCGATATGTATGATAAAACAGGCATGATATTCGGCACAGCCTATGAAAACTCACGTCAGGCAGCCTCCGCCGCACTTCCATTTATAGCTGCCGCAGCTATCCTAGGTTCGTCCATAGCCTCTGCGATCGCCTGTCTGTATATTCTCATATCAGGCAAGATCAAAGGCGACAGCATAACAAAGCAAATGCTTCAAAGAGATACCATAACAGACCCCACAGGAGCAACAGCAAAAAAGCTTGTCGTCTGCTGCCTTCCGATCGCACTTATCTCAGTGATAATGACCTTTGCCAACATGATAGATATGCTCACTGTCAATCCGTGTATCAAAACCGCCATGAAAGCTTCTCCACACACATTTGACAGCCTGCTTTCTGATAAGCTCACCACCGATATGCTCCCGAACTTCATCTACGGCTCTTATACTGGTCTTGCAGTGACAGTTTTCGGTCTTGTTCCGACCATCACCGCAATGTTTGGCAAAAGCATACTCCCCTCACTTGCCGAAAGCTGTGCCAAAAATGATAAAAAAGCCATGCAGTCAGACCTTACAAAAATGCTCATCGTCACCAGTATCATAGCCATACCCGCAGGCATGGGCATAGCATTTTTGTCAGAACCTATCCTGCGTTTTCTTTTTGGAGGCCGTGAAACTGAGATACAGGTCTGTATAATGCCAATGTCCATACTTGGAATAGCAGTAATATTCCTTGCCATAGCAACTCCCTGCTTTTCTATCCTGCAAACCCTCGGAAAACCTCACAAAGCCATAATAATTATGTTGGCAGGTGGAATTATCAAGCTATTTCTGAACATTATACTTATAAGACAGCCTATAATAAATATATCAGGAGCAGCTATTTCTACTCTTGTATCAGAGGTTTTCATATGCGTCCTATCCGTGCGCTCAGTTTGCAAAATGACGGATCTAAAACCAAAAGTAAGCGAAATTTTCGTAAAGCCCACCTACGCCGCTATCATGTGCAGTGTGACAGCCGCTTTGTCACACGAAACACTTACGAAAATAGCCCATTTGCAAATAAATCATAGATTTGTGACCCTTTTTTCTATAGGAATTGGTAGCACAATGTACTTTTTTTGTTTATATTTATTGTGCGAAACGCCGAAAAATATTGTAAATTACATATTTTCAAAAAAAAATCCGCAAAACCCTTGAAATTTTGAGCAAAATGGTTTATTATTAATAAGCACCCTTTTGGAAAGGTAATGATGTAATGAGCGATAAAATTAAGGAATTGCTTGCTAAAGACAGCTTTGATATCAATGATCTTGCGGATATCGTGGTGATTCTCAGAAGCGAGAACGGCTGCCCGTGGGATAAGGTCCAGACCCATAAGTCTATCAAGAAAGATTTTCTTGAAGAAGTCTATGAGGTAATGGAAGCAATTGACTGTGACTCTCCTGAAATGATGAGAGAAGAACTTGGCGACGTTCTTTTGCAGGTGGTTTTCCATACAGTTATCGAGACTGAAAACAACAATTTCCGACTTGACGATGTGATAACTGATATTTGTAAAAAGCTTATCATCAGACACCCTCACGTTTTCGGAAGCGTAGAAGCTGACAACGTTGAAACAGTGCTTAAAAATTGGGACACTATCAAGAAAGAAACCAAGGGACAGGAAACTTATTCCGATACCCTTAAAAGCGTTCCAAAGAACTTTCCTGCACTTATGAGAGCTCAGAAATTAAGCAAACGTGCAGCAAGAGCAGGTATCGAGTATGACAATGCTCATGATATCAGCGCACTTGAAAATGCTGTTAAGGCTCTTGAAAACAGTGCTGACAGTGATAAAGCCGTAGTTGCAAAACAGCTTGGTGAGATAATGTTCACTTGTGCTTCACTTGCAAGAAAGCTTGACCTTGACGCTGAGGAAGTGCTGACGGATACAAATAATAATTATATCGAAAAGTTTGAGAAAACAGAAAATGCTGTAAGGCAAAACGGGCAGGATATGACCGCCCTGAGCATAAATGAGCTTGACGCTTATTGGCGAGAGCAAAATGAATGAATAACTTTATTCGTTAAAAATAATTTGGAGGTAAAAACAATGACAAAGGCAGAACTGATCAATCTTATCGCAGAAAAGGGCGATTATTCAAAGAAGGACGCTGAGAAGGCACTTACAACTGTTATTGATTCTGTATCAGAGACACTTGCTAACGGCGAGAAGATCTCACTGGTAGGTTTCGGTACATTCGAGGTTAGAGAGAGAGCTGAAAAGACAGCTATCAATCCTCGTACAAAGGAGCAGATCACTGTTGCAGCTAAGAAAGTTCCTGCATTCAAGGCAGGCAAGGCTCTTAAGGACGCTGTAAACAAGTAATCTAAAGCTTATGCCACTCAGACCTAGCCTGCGGGTTAGGTCTTTTTTACTACAAAGGAGGAAAATATGCGGCTTGATAAATACCTGAAAGTCACAAGACTTATTAAACGACGTACCATTGCAAACGAAGCTTGCGATGCAGGCAAGGTGCTTGTGAACGATAAGATTGCAAGAGCTTCATATGACGTGAAAGTTGGCGACATTATCACCATAAATATGGGTCAGAAGCCTGTCAAGGTGGAAGTTCTCAATGTCACCGAGTATGTAAAAAAAGAAGAAGCAGCCGAGAATTATCGTGTTATCAACTAAAAAAGAGGACCGCTCAATGCGATCCTCTTAATTTTTTATCTATTATGCATTTTATGCATTTGCACTCAGATCATAATCTGACATATCAATATCAGAGAAATCATAGTCATCATAATCATCATAATCACCATAGTCATCATAATCTGACTCAAGATCACCCTCTGCATTTACAAGCATATTGTAGACCTCGTCACCAAGAACTTTCTTTACATTAGCAACAAATCCATCACTGTCACAGCCTGCAAGGTATGTATTCATCTGATCGTCATTTGTCATGTCATAGATCTTGTCGCCTGACGGAACAGTGATATCAGAAGCCTCTGTCTTATTTCCTGTAACCGCCATTGTAACAAACTGCTTGCCGTTCATGCCAAACTCAACAGAAAGGTCAAGCTTGTCAGCAGTTGAAGCAGAAGCAAGCTCTACCCAGCCTGATACAGCCTGAGAATCAGATGTACCATTCACATCAAATCTAATAGTACCTGAAAATGCGTCACCCTCTTCTTTAAGGTCTTTGAGAGTAACCTCAGCCTCCATTGTGTCAAAGTTTATGCTCGGTGAAACTGCCATGGTAGGCTCAAGGGAAAGTCCACCGTCAGCAGAAGTCATGTCAGCGTCTATATCTGAATCAGCCGCAGTTTCCATTTTCATTGTGAACTTGCCATTCGTAACACCGTCAACAGTATTTGCAGAACCCTTGAATGATGCACTGCCCTCATCGCTCATGTTAAGGCTAAAATCAACAGCTACAACGTCGTCCTTAAGAATGGTGTAAAGAGTTGCACCCTCGCCGTCTTTTTCCAAGCTAAAGCCCGCAAGATCGTCACCGCTGTAGTAAGCGCTAAATGTTGCAGTTTCGTCAAGATTATCACTTTCAAAAAGTGAATCCATAGAATCAGCATACTGTGAGATTATATCATCATATGACATACCAAGCTTGTCAGCAACGCCTGCCTTGCTGAACATATCTTTAAGCGTAGCGTCGTCCTTAGCCTTGTCAAGAACAGCCTTAAAAGCAGCCTTTACATCATTGCCTGAGATAGTGTATTCCTTAGTTGTATAGCTGTACTCGTTTCCGTCAAT
>ULNW01043279.1_pt1 | contig 10489 bp, 7 predicted proteins | sample 1952021 | NCBI WGS metagenome assembly ULNW01 (sample SAMEA4835587, study PRJEB28245) | human gut metagenome | biome: gut microbiome; material: fecal sample | place: Denmark | collected 2008 | reverse complement strand
TCTTCGCCGACATATTTTTTGCCGTCATCATTGATGAAGCTGTAAATATGCGCGCCGGTGTTGCTGGTAATCGCATTCACCGTCACCGTAACATAATCAACACCTAAAGCTGCTATCTCCTTGGCATACTTCGGCAGATAAAGGCCATTAGTCGAAAGGCAGAAGAAAACATCCTTATCAACCTCACGAATCATGCTCAGCGTTCTGCTGACCGTTGCCCAATTGGCCAGCGCATCGCCGGGGCCGGCAATGCCTGCTACCGTCAGCTTCGGCACCTTGTCCTTCATCTGCAGATACCAATCGACTGCATCCTCCGGTACCATAACCCTTGCCACGACGCCGGGACGGCTTTCATTTACACAACTGTATTTGCGCAGACAATAATTACACTGCATATTGCATTTAGGTGCCACAGGCAGATGAATACGGGCGTAATCGCTACATTTAGCTGTAAAACAGGGATGTGTTTCAAGCTCACTCATGATTTACCTCACAAATACTTTCACGCAAGCCGGCATATCGGCCATCTGTTTTATATTGCTGCTGCAAGGCACTGTTAACAATCTGCTCAATGAGCAAGGCAGCACCACGCGCTCCGACCAGCGTATTATCGGTAAAGCACAGCCGGTCAAAGGCAGGATAAGCACAGCGCACTAACGGCACCTGATATTTTTCAGCCAAATTCTTTAAAAATGAAGAACCGCAAAACAATACAGGCTTGTGCTTTGCTGCAGCCTCTGCCATTTTATCCAAGCTAAATTCCGCAGTGTCCTCTGCAATAACAACGTGCATGCCCAGTTCTTCGGCAAAAAAGCTCTGTAAGCCCGCTAAATGTGCCTTGTCCGTAGCCAAAGCCACCGGCATCTGATACAAATTCACCAGATAATCGGCACTGCGATAAACGAGCTTTTCAGCCGCAGCCTCCAGCTCAGACAATTCTTCAGCAAAATCAACCTTCAACGCTGCGCCTAATTGACGCAAAAACTTCTGCATGCCTGCCACACCATAGGGATAAGCGCATTTGATATACGGCACGCCAAATTTTTCCTGCATCTTTTGTGCCAACAGCTCACCATAGCCAAAGCAGATATTCAGCTCTGCCTGCGGCATTGCTGCAATATCGCGCAAGCTGCAATCCTGCAGTGCGCAGTTAACTCTAACCTTGGAACCCAAAAATTTCTTCAGCTCGGCTAAATCATTATCCGCATAAGGATCATCGTTCATTATGCCAAAAATATTTATCGTGGCAGCTTCTTTTTTCTCCGCATGTTGGAGCAAGGGCAACAACGCTAAATAAGCTGTTTCGACACCGCTGTCAATATTCCCTGCATATCCCGGCGCTTTTACATGTAATAATTTCTGCGAACCTTCGGTAGTAGCCAAAATACCGTCCACATCATCGCCAATCATATTCGGCACGCAGCCGCTGACTACAAATACCGCACCGCAATGCGCAAAAATACGCTCTGTCTCCTGCAAGGTTTTACGCAAAACCTTCTCACCGCCATTAACAACATCCTCATCATAAATAACATCAGAGGCCTGACGTACATCATAAGGCTTGCCGGCATATCGGAAAGTCAGGCTGCCCCACTGACAGCCGACAACGGAATGCTGCAGGATTAAGGCATCCTTAATACCGGCAAGAGCACGCACAGCACCAAATAAAGCACAGCTACTTAATGGTTTCATTATTTTCTCTGCCTCCATACTCTGCTATACAGTTCGCGTGATGCTTTACTGTCTTTATCAGCTTCGCGCATCGGATAAAATACCGGGTCATAGGCCAGTTTGCTCAGCAAAAGATTGCTGCCTGTTCGCTGCGGTTGTTGCAGCATCTGCCAAACCTCTTCCATAATATCCACAAAGCCCTGATAAGACCACACCGAGCGGTCAAACAAATTATAAAGCACGGGAACATCCAAAGCAGCATAGCGCGGATGACCGTTGCAGATAACAAAATCACAGCTCTGCGCAGCCTCACGCAAGGCATCCTCCGAAGGCTCTAGTAAAATTTCCGCATCCCAGCCATACTCAGCCTTAGCAAGCTCTATCCTGTCCTTAAATCTCTGCATCATTGCATCATCCAGACCTGTTTCTGCCTGGTAGGAAGGATTCATGATAATACATATTTTCGTAATCGGCAGACCATAATCCTGCTGATAAACGCGCAGCGCATCCGGCAAATAGGCAATACCATGCGCAATCAGGCAAAACTTATACTTGGCAAAGTCTGCACGCAGCTCCTGATAACGGGCGGCAACCCGTTCATATTCTTCCTGCAGCACGCGTTCAACAGCATTCTCGCAACCAAGCATTTTGCCAATCTGTCTGTACAAATCACTGATTCCTTCAATACCATGCCACTCCTGCATATCGGCAACATGCAGAAACGGCGTACCAAAGCGCTGCTCCATTGCCAGCGCCCATTTTTTGCGACGTACTATATTCAGCGCTGCCCGCGGAGCCTTTTTGATTGTCTGCAAATCAGCGGCAGGCAGATAGGCATTGACGGTAATCCCCATTTTCTGCAGCATCTCACTCATGCCTTGCAACTTATCCTCACCGTTATAGCCCCAGGCAAAGGTTTCGATATTTACGCTCCGCGGCTGTACTCTTTGAGGCTCCATCACCTGCTCAACTAAAGCGTCCATCACCTCTACATAACCGCAGCCCTGATAGACAGCACTAGAAGAAAACTTTTGCTTCTGCTTTTGGCAAGCCTTTTCACGCAAAACCTTGCGGCCATTGCTCTTGTCCATATGCGAAAAAACCTGCGACGTAATCGGCACGAGCTTCGCTTTAAACTGCGGCTGCAGGCTGCAGGCCAGGCCTGCCAAATCATCATTAATAATATCCGATACTACGGAAGGCAACAGAAAAATAATCTCCGGCTTTTGCTCACGCTCCACCTTTTGCAGTAAAGCCGTAAGCTTTTTCTCACCGCCGAAAATTACATCATTGTTGCGCAAATCCGCACATTCCAGCTCATAAACCGGGCTTTGGCCGCTACGCACATGACAACGATAATGAAAGCCGCAGCCGCGCGGACTGTATAAGACAACGGCGGCATTTTTGATTTCGCTGATGCAGGCAAGATTTCCCGACACCTTGCCATTGACAGCATAACGATGCAGATAACTTGAAGGGTTCATGCCAAAAAGCATGTTATCCTGATAATATTGGTTCATACTCATCAACTCCAATATATGACTTACTTATTTTCAGCAGGCAAGAAATTAACATTGCTCAAACATAACATAGGAAATTTATCTTACACGTTTTTCCCGGCAAGAAAAAACGAAAAAATTCAAGGTAAAACCTTGAAGCCTCCGGTGTTATGTGTTTCCAGAACACATTCATCTAATCATGATTTGTATAATCTAGATTAGATGAATTACTTTAACTTCCCCTGCTCTATATGTAAAACTCTGTCGCAAAGCCATTCCGCAAGCTGTTTATCATGCGTAATAAACAAATAAGCCAGCTGCTTTTCCTTGCGTATATCACGTAGCAAATGCAAAATCTGAGCCTGCACGGAGATATCCAGCATCGATGTCGGTTCATCCAAAACAAGCAGCTTCGGCTCTAACAACAGTGCTCTTACCAGGCAGATACGCTGAATTTCGCCGCCGCTCACCTGATGCGGATAGCGCTGCAGAAGCTCTGCATTGAGCTTTACCAAATCCAGCATCTCTTTGATTTTTTCTTCATCATAAGACAGATTAAAAACAATAAATGCTTCCCGCAGACTAGAGCCTAAGGTCTGACGCGGATCAAGAAAGCTTTCCGGACGCTGTGAAATAAACTGCACATTGCGTCTGAAAGAACTTAAATCTTTGCCAGTAGCATTCGTAATATCTTGTCCCTGAAAATAAATTTTACCGGTATCACATGGCAGCAGGCGCAGCAAAATCCGTGCCAGCGTGCTTTTGCCGCTGCCGCTGCCACCCATCAGCGCCACCGCTTCACCGGGCTTGAGCTCCAGTGAAACATTATGCAGAAGCTCAAAATTTTTTCCGTTGCTACGGTCAACAAAGCTTTTAGAAATATTTTCAGCATTCAGCATACAAGAAGCACCTCACTTCCGCATTACCAACCTGCTGCATAGCAGGCATTTCTTCCTTGCAACGCGTTGTACAATAGGGACAGCGTGCTGCAAATTTACAGCCGGTAAAGCTTTCCCCCGGCACCGGTGCCTTTCCCGGAATGACCTGGAGACCATTCTTTGGTAAAGCCTGCAAGAATCCTTTGGTATACGGATGCAGCGGTTTATGCCAAATATCCGCATTATGCTCCAAAACCTGTCCTGCATACATCACCAACACATCATCACACACCTCTTGGGCCAAGGCTATATCATGCGTAATTATCAGCATACTTAAATGCAAATCCTGCTTGATTGTCAGCAAATTTTTGCGTACAATGGCGCCAACCTGTTCATCAAGGCCTTTGGTAGGTTCATCCGCCAAAATCCATTCAGGCTTACTGCTGACAGCCATAGCGCACAATACACGCTGCAGCATACCGCCGGAAAGCTCATGCGGATATGCAGCCAAAACGCGCTCGTCCTCCTGCAGGCCGAATAAACGCAGGCACTGTTTTTTATAGCTATTGTCACTATCCGCAATATTATGAACAGCCAAAATATCCTGCATCTGCTTGCCTATTTTACGCACAGGATTCAGCGACTCACTGGGATTTTGCGGAATAATACCAAAAGCAGATAATATTTTTTCCACCTGCTCGCCATTATAAAGCACTCTGCCCTTTTTAATGACTCCAGATGGCAATATGTTTAAGATTGCCTGCCCCAGTACAGATTTACCGCAACCGCTTTCACCGATAATCGCAGTAAAATTACCTCCTGTCAAACTCAGGCTTACATCATCTACAGCATAAAATACGCCTTGCGGCAGCTTAAAGCCTACAGATACATTTTCTAACACCAGATTTTTTACCATTTGCGTACCTCATCAAGCTGTGTATCTAAGCTGTCACGCAGATGCTCACCGATAATATTAAGAGAATAAATCAGCAAAAATACAAACAGACCGGGAATTATAATCAAATGCGGTGAGCTGCGATAATACATAATAGCATCGTTAATCATTACACTCCAGTCAGGAGTCGGCGGCTGTACACCTAAGCCCAAAAAGCTCAGGCCGGCAATCGCCAGTATGCCTCGGCCAAGGCGAATGGTTACCAGCACAAGCAGCTTGTTCGCAATGTTGGGCAGTAAATGACGGACAATAATTCGCAAATCACTGCAGCCAAGACAACGAAGGCCTTCGATAAACGGCTCTCCCATCAGCTGCAAAACTTCTGCACGCACAATGCGCGAAAAGCCGGCCCAAGATGTCACAACCAACGCCAGTACAAGGCTATAAATACTCGGACCGAGAATACCAGCCAAGGCTATCATAAAACAGCTTCCCGGTATACCTTGGAAAATATTGCTCAAAACGGTAAAGAACATGTCTAATTTACCGCCATAAAAACCGCACAACAGACCAACGCCCACGCCTAGAATCAGCGCTAACACCGATGAAATCAAGGTCAAAAGCATTGATGCCCTGCCACCGTAAAGAATACGGCTGAACATGTCACGCCCCAAAGCATCCGTGCCGAAGAAATGCTGCCAGCAGGTACTTTGCAGACGGTTAGCCATATCCGGCTCAAAGGGATTATGCGTTGCCAGAAGCGGGGCAAAAATACTGCCGAGAATGATAAACGCAAGTACCAAAATAGCGAAGTTAAGCTGTATTTTTTTAGTCATGTACTTCAGCGCCTCCTCTCAGCTTAGGATTCAGATAAAACATCAGTAAATCAACCGCTAAGGTTATCAATACCAACAGCCAGCCTGTAAAAAGCACATAGGCCTGCAATACAGGGTAATCGCGGAAGCGAATCGCTTCCAAGGCCATGCTGCTGATGCCCGGCAAAGCAAAAATACTTTCCGCAATAACCGAACCGCCCAAAATGCCTGCCAGATAATTACCCAGCAAAGCAATTACAGGCAGCATAGCATTAGGAAACGCATAGCAAAAAAGCAGCTTTATTTTGCTGATTCCGCGTACACGCGCTACGAGAAAATACTGCGAAGCAAATTCCGTCAACAGCGAGCTGCGCATATAGCGGCACACTGTTGCTGAGGTAGAGAAGGAAACCGCCAACGCCGGCATAATAAAGTAACGCAGGCTTTCACTGCCGCTTGTCGGCAGCAAACGCAGCGTTTCGCTGAACAATAAAATCATCAGCAACGCCAGCCAAAAGCCGGGTAAAGCTAAAAGTATATTAGTCAAAAACTGTACCGCATCATCCAGCCAGCTGTTTTTGTAAACAGCGCATAAAGTGCCCAATGCAATGCCAACAACCGCAGCAATGGCCAATGCCAGCAGCGCCAGCTCCACCGTCACCGGCAGGCGCAGCAAAAGCTCATGCAAAATATCCTTGCCGCTAATGTAGCTGCTGCCGAAATTACCATGCAGCACCTGCACAAACCAGCTGAAATACTGCACATATATAGGTCTGTTCAAGCCAAGCTCTTCACGCATCATTGCTATCTGCGCATCCGTAGGTGCATCCAGACCATCCTGATTCAAGGCAAATTCAGCCGGGTCTCCGGGTGATAACAGTCCTAAAATGAACGCCAGCAAGCTGATGCCAATCATTACCGGCACAGCCAATAAAATTCTTTTATAGCAGTATCTAATCATTTTCTTCCGCCAATTCTACCTTACTCAAATCTACACCATAGATTAAAGGTTTATAATTTTTTAACCGCTTATTGTAGGCAACGATGTTCATATCGTTGAAAAGAGGGATTACTGGCTGCTCATATACCACGATTTCTTGAACTCTGTCAAAAACACGTTGCCTTTCAGCCTCATCAGTTATATGCTTAACCTTATTCATTAATTCTGTAACTTCTGGATTATTATACCCAGAACTGTTGCTAACATTTAAAGCGCCATCAGGCATAATAAAAGTATATAATGCACTAAATGGATCACCGTTAGCTAATCCCTTTTGAATGCGAACAATATTAAAGTCTCCTTTGCGCATCATTTTTGATAACGTAGCATACTCTATTGCTTGAATTTTTACATCTAAGCCAATATCTTGTAACCAATAAGCGATTAACTCAGCTTCTCCTTTTTGCAATGGTTCATTACCATTGATACAGTATGTAATTTCACAGCGCTTATTTCCTAACACCTCGTGTGCCAGGCGTTTCGCTTCCTGCAAATCATATTCTACAGGAAAAGCTTTATAGCCAGGACTAGTATAATTTAAGATATTGGCTGTCGGTTCAGCATAGTCCAAATACATATTATGTACTAAATTTTTCCTGTCAATTGCTAAGCTTACAGCCCTACGCATCCTTACATCATTAAAAGGAAATTTATTACCGTTTACACATAAATAACGAATCATCGTTGATTTATTTTTATCTACAGCAAAACGAGGATCTTTTTGTATCTCATCAGCAAGAAACGGAGGTATGGCATTAATATCGACAACTCCATCAATTTCTCCAGATTTTAATGCCGCATAGCGTGTATCTGTATTAGGAATATTACGCACAATAAATTTTTTAATTTTACCTTTTATGCCCCAATAATTATCATTACGTTCCAGCACTACGTACTTGTTTAATACATTTTCAGTAATCTTATATGGTCCAGTACCAATAGCAACACTCTTGAAATTACCATCATCAGCAAAACACTCTGGAGCATACATAGGACTACCAAAATCAGTCATCTTATATAATTCATTAATATTCGCTTCTTTAAAAAGCAGACGAATAGTATACTCATCTAATTTTTCATATTTCAATAAAGTAGGATAATACATTTCCATATTCAGGCCATAAAAAGAAGACCGCTTATAACCTTTCTTCATACGGTCAAAATTAGCAATCACAGAATCCGCATTAAATTTTGTACCGTTGTGAAAGTAGACATCTTGTCGTAGATGAAAAATCCACTCTTTGCCACCATCACGCATTTCCCAATTTATTGCTAAGCATGGTGCCGGTTTATTATCATCATCTTTAGTAATCAAAGGCTCCCAAACATCCAAAATACGACTGCAGTAAAGTCCATCTTTATTACCAGGTGCAAGATGGCGATAGGCAGCTAAAACTACTGTGTTCTTATCATGTTTTTCGCTATTAATTTTTTGCTCTTCCTGTCTTCCGCAACCGATTGTAAAAATCGTTACCACTAGAAGAATAAGGCTTAAAATATTTTTCATTATTACTTACCGCTTATTAAGATAGAATAAAAGAGGGTAGTATAAAACCACCCTCTTAAGTTAACAAATCTTAGATATCAAACTGTGCAGACAGCATAAAGGTTCTCGGCATAGACAAACCAAAAGTTGTAGAACTTCCTCTACCCATCCAGTAATCCTTGTCAGCAACATTGTAGCACATTGCACTCAGTTTTACAGGAACAGTGTTAATTTTAGTCTTATAATTGAAACCTAAATCAAAGGTTACATAGGACGGAATTTCAGTCTTGCCGCTGCTGGATCCAGAATCAATATATGCCTTATCAACCCAGTTAGCACGACCAACAACGCCCCAATCTTCATCAGGTTTATATTCCAGACCTAATACGCCACTCCATTTAGCAACACCATTAACAAACCAGCCGTCTTTAGAACCATTATTGGTTTGTTCACGCTGCGCATCAAGATACATAAAACCACCAGTAGCAGTCCATTTGTCAGCAAGTTTACCATTAATAGTCAACTCAACGCCTTTATAGCGGTTTTTACCATCATCAACTTTGGTATAAGATTTCCCGCCATTGAAAATATCATATCTGTTAGCTTCGTCAATATCAAAATAACTTAAAGTCGTCATTACGCCAGCATTTTGGTATTTAACACCAATTTCATTTTGCTTGCTCTTTACAGGTTCCATAATTTGATTTTCATTTGTATAGTATACATCTTTTGTATTAAGAACCTTAAGTCCACGAGAAAAGCTTTCAGTATGACCAACATACATAGCCAAATTTTCTACAGGTTTATAGGTAAAGCCATATGTCGGTAAAATATTATCATTTGTATAAGTATAATTTGGCGCACCATTCTTATACATTTCCATGTGTTCATGTTTTTTAGAAGCTGCTAAAAGCAAAGAAGCTTTACCATATTCTAAAGTGTCAGCAACAGTAATACCTACATTTGTCTCTTCCCAAGACGGTTTTGCTGCTCCAGAATTCTTCTTAATAGAATTCCAGTCATTAGCAAACCACCAGTTATTCAAGTTACCGCTAAGTCCGGTACCTGCATCAGTACTAGCAGTAGCAGACCAATATTTAGCCCAAGAGCGGTCAACCGCAAAAGAAACATTGTGTTTTACTTCACCAGTTTCAAATTTACCCTTTATACCAATTTGAGCATAAACATTCTTCGCAATCTCATTCATCTGAGAATAAACATTTTTTACAAATTCTCCACCATTTTTAAATTTAATGGACGCACTTTGATTATCTTTATTACCAAAACGATTAGATTGACCATAATTAGCAAACCAAGACCAATTATCATCCATTTTTTGGTCATGATTCAAAGCCATAATCCAACCATACATTCTCTTAGTTGTACCATCAAAGTCATAATTATTTTTAGAATCAGGAGCATCAGGCAATACACTATTATTATAAGTCTTATCTAAAGAAAACCATCTTTGTGCACCATTAATACGTCTATCATAATGCCCTGCAAATAAATTGGTTTCACTCTTTTCGCCACGATGATCAAAGTTAATGAAAATATTCTTTTCATTATTCTCTGCACCAGGCAGTGAAAGTTTGCCATCCATGTATTCCGCATTCACGCGCAAACCCCACTCATTATCCTTACCAAAACGACGTCCAACTTCAATAATTTCGCTAGTGTTGCCTCTTCCGCTATAAGTCTGTGTATAACGTGTAATAGGAGTATCAGTTGCGCGTTTCGTAACAATATTAATAGTACCAGGCGCAGGAGTTGCACCACTATTTGTGCCATTGTTAGACATACTTACACCATTCACACCAGCATTAGGACCAGATGTAATATCAATTCTATCAATTACATGAGACGGCGGTGTAGTGAACTGAGAGTATAAGCTAGGAACACCATTTAACATCATATGGTTGCCGTTCATGTTAATACCACGCATACTAAAATCACTATACATAGGAGAACTAGTGCTACTACGAATAGAAGGATTAGCAGTTAAAATATTTGCCAATGGTTGACTAGGATCATCAAAAAGGGCTACAGCTTTTTCCGTCATACTCATTTCAGAATAAGGAATATCCAAAACACTTTTATCGCCCAAGATACCCAATTTAGCAGTTTTTCTAACCAAACCACCCGGCAACACATCCCTACTGCCTTCAACAACAACCTCATCCAAATTACCATGCAAGTCTGCAGCACTAGCAGACATTACAAAGCCTACGCTGGCAACAGCGCA
>ULNW01022096.1_pt1 | contig 10593 bp, 10 predicted proteins | sample 1952021 | NCBI WGS metagenome assembly ULNW01 (sample SAMEA4835587, study PRJEB28245) | human gut metagenome | biome: gut microbiome; material: fecal sample | place: Denmark | collected 2008 | reverse complement strand
TGCGCACCCTTAGATTTGCTGTCATAGTCGATAACCGGCTGTCCGTGGCTTGGTGCTTCACTCAGGCGCACGTTACGCGGAATAATCGTCTGATACATTTTTGTTTTGAAGTACTTCTGTACCTCGTTCACAACATCCTGCGACAGGTTCGTTCTGCTGTCATACATAGTCATCAGCACACCCTCCAGCTTCAATGCCGGGTTCAGGTTACGCTGTACCAGCTGAATCGTGTTCATCAGCATAGTAACGCCCTCCAGCGCATAAAATTCGCACTGAATAGGAATCATTACCGAGCTGGCAGCAGTCAGGCCATTGATTGTCAGCAGGCCTAAAGACGGCGGGCAATCAATAATAACGTAATCATAATTATGCTTTACTCTTTCCAGAGAGTTCTTTAAACGTCCTTCACGGTTCATCAGCGAAACAAGCTCTATTTCCGCACCGGCAAGTTGTATAGTAGCAGGCACCAGGTCCAGTCCTTTATAGGCTGTGTGCTTAATTACATCCTGCATGGGTACGTCACTGATAATCGCATCATAAATACATTGCTTAATATCACGTTTATCAAAGCCAAAGCCGCTGGTAGCATTTCCCTGCGGATCACTGTCAATCAAAAGTACCTTGCGTTCTAGCGACGCCAGACACGCAGCCAGATTTACCGCCGTAGTAGTCTTGCCAACACCACCCTTCTGGTTGGCAATAGCAATTACCTTTACCAATTCGCTTCACCTCGTAGTCATAGTATATCTATTCTATTTTATCACACTTTACGTGCTCATGGGAAAAGAATTTTTGTTTATTTAATTTTGTACGCTGCTCCAGCGCCTCCCAACAGCAAAAAGCGCAGCACGCTTTCGCTTGCTGCGCTCAGGTTGCAATGAGCTACAACTTTTTAATCACTTCTGCAAATTCGTCTAGCGTATAAGCACCATCATGTTGGAATTCCTTTTTCTCGAAAACCATCATATAACGATAATCGCGACCGGCAGCTTCCTGCCATTTTCGGCCTAAAATCAGCTTATTTTCGCTATCATCATTCGCTAAGTGATCTCCTTTTGCTTCAATCAAAAGCACTTTGCCGTTTTTTGTCAACACAAGAAAATCCGGATAATGATTTATAAAACCATTAATACAGAACCCTTGGCGTTCTATAATCCTATGCCACCATACAATATTGCTTTGACCGATAATAACATCCAGTACCTTATGCTCGTACTCATTCATGTCATTTTTCTCTGCTTCATAAAGTGATTTAGGCAAAGCATCAGTAAAATCAAGCGGTGTTATAAAATCAGGCACTTCGTAACGCTCACAGCATTCAATTTCGCCTTCATCCAAAAGCTGCATGAATCGCTTCTGCTTATAAACAGCTGCCAGCTTATCAATTTTTTCCTGAATCTTTTTCGCATATGTTTCTTTGGCGGTAAGCATCGCCAACAAATCATCGCTATGCAAACCATCTATTACACGTTTCACATAATCTCTGATATCCGTGCTGCGATAAGCGTTTTTGCGATTGATTACGGCACAGATTGCATCTATACAGGTTGCTATCTGTCTTTCCTGCGGCAGGCTGTCCAGATATTCACGCAATTTTTTCTTATCGCTGTCTGTAACCATGCGATATTGCGGTACCGCTTCACCGCTTTGCGCAATATCAACAGAATACATTTCGCCGGAAGCTAATTTGAAATTAACATTTGCATCTTGTCCGGTTAAGCGGAAGCCTTCCAGTAAATTTTCCGGTTCAAGATAGTTAAACGCACCATCATCAAACAAACCAAAATCTGCCTTGATACAGAATTTAGGCAATCGTAAAGCTTGAGCTGATTCAATATTTTCTGTTCTGATTTTAAATCTGTGCTGCATCTGTGCTTCAGTTCCTCCCATAAAATTTTCCCCGGAAGTTTCTTCAGTATACTTCTGCGTCTGCTGCTCTGCCTGGTTTTCCATATCTGTCAAAGACTGACTTTGCTCATCAGTATTATCAATTTGTTCCTTAATATTTTCCGGCGTAACATCCGTGAAATCATCATCATTGTTGTTCTCAACAGCATTCTCATTGTTGAACAGTTCCTCCTGCTGAGGTTGAGGCTGGGGCTGCTGCTCTTGTACAGGAACATCTTCATCCCCGCCTACACGGTAATCCTTTCGGCTGAAACCGGCACCGTTCAAACCCTTGACGATACTGTCCAAGGTATTACGGAAGTCATTGGAACAGCTCAAAACATAAGAAGAGTTCAGTAAAAAATGTTGATGCTGTCTTGTATAAGGCTGGCGCAACACACGGCCTAAAATCTGTTCTACATCAACAGCAGATGTTTTATTTGCCAGCGAAGCCAAAATATACGCAAACGGACAGTCCCAACCCTCTTTCAGAGCATTAACCGTAATAATATAGCGTACTGCACAAGCTTTGCTCAGCAAATCTACATTTTTCAAATCATTTTTCTCACCGGTTTTGATAGCTATCTCTTCTTCCGGAATGCCAATTTCCAAAAGCAGATTTTTTATTTTATCAAAGGTAGTGTTATCATCGTTGCTCCTTGGCTGTGCCTGGAAAAGTACGATAGGACGTATGTAATTGCCGGTAACTGCTTCCTCCTCCAGCGCCTTTTGCTCCAGCTTGCCACGCAACTGAATAGCATCGGCAATAACACTTTCACGGCTGTTACGTTTATAAACTATAACAGGAAGCTTTACCATGTTTTCCTTTTTCAGTTCCCTTGCATCAACATACGACACAACATTACTGTTGCTTTTAGGTGTGGCAGTTAATTCTAAAATAAACGAGGGATAGATATTATTGAGCATTTCTACACTCAAGGCAGAAGTTGCATTATGGCTTTCGTCAACAATCGTCACTGGACGCAAATGACGCAACACCTGAATCAGTGCTGTTTCCGGAGTACCTTCCAGCAGAACTTCATCATTTTTATAGAAGGCAGCAAAATCAGCCAGATTGCTGTTTTCCTGATAAATTTTCCTGTCATATCTGCGTCCGGAATTAATGCGCAAGGAATCAAAGCTCAATACACAAATGGTTAAGATATGCTGCACCGAATCTGCCGAAAAGCCTTGACCGTTAAGCAGCATAGCTTTGTTCAGCACCTGCACGCGTCCGCCAAAATCTCTGTCTAAAGCTTGCTTGTAGGGATGGTCCGGATTGGACAAATTTTTTAAAGTCTGCTCCAAAATAGGATCTGACGGCACAAGCCAAACTACAAGCTTAGGTTTTTCTGCCGGCATAAAATCAAAAATATGCTTGATAGCACTGCAGGCAAGAAAGGTTTTGCCGCCGCCGGTAGGAACCTTCATGCAGACAGCAGGCACACCCTGAATATTATCTTTATAAGCGGGGACACCGCCGTTGCCTACGGCAATATCCTTTGTCTGCCAATAATTCTTCCAGGCTTCCGCAAGATTGACGCTCTGCTTTAATGAGTGCAGATAGTTTTGCAAATCCGCTATAACTTTTTTCTGGTAATTTTTTAATTCCATGTTTTTACCCTCACAGCCTTGCGATGTCACGCGGAATCTTTTTAAATGTAATATGGAACTGCTGCAATTTATTTTCTGAAAGAACGCAGGTATCAGCGTAAATAACATAGGCTTCCGCTTGCGTCTTGATGCTCTTCAAGAAAGCAGCATTCAGCGTAGTGCTTGCGTCTTTTTCGTAGTTAAAGTAGTAGGCAGCTCCATGATACACGCCTAAAAGCATCGGTTCGTCTGCAGATGCCTCCGGCAGCGCCTGTTTTGTTTCCATATAGTAGATATATTCACGGATTTTTTCGGTGCTCACAACATTATTAAGCTTATCATCTACAAGCAGAGGCTCGCCTAATTCGTAGTAGCTGAAGTTGCCACCGGTGCCATCCACTGCTTTTTTCCCCTCACCATAACCATTAATCACACGCTTAACACGCTCTGCTGTAATAGTATCTGCATAATCCATCATCTCTATGCAGATAAATTTGCGGTTGCCACCATCAGCCTTGTTCATATTTAACACTGCATGCGCTGTTGTGCCGCTGCCTGCGAAACTATCGAGTACAATTTCTCCAGGACGAACTATCCAATCGATTATACGTTGTATAAGTAAAACGTTTTTTTCTGTATCAAATCCGGCAAAAGAACCTGAAAGTAAAATGTCCATCCAATTATCACTCAAAAGTTTTCCTGTCTGTGGTGGCACATAATATTGAATAACTCCATTTTCGTTTTTTCTTACAAAATCTAATTTTTCATTTGTTGCCATTAAATGCTCAATAAAAAAATCATCTAGTGATATTTTATCTGCATATTTTGATATATATATATCGTAATTTTTCATTGCCTTGCGCGTTCTATTTTCTTCCCATCTCCATTGTCCAGAAGTTGGTAATGCATCAAAAATTCTGTAACGCATAGTTGGTCTATCAGTTCCGCGCCAAAAAGTATCCCACTTACCAGCTTTTGCTAATTCTAATGGCTTTGATAATTTAGGAAGTTTAGCTTGCGTATTTTTAGAATAAAGATAAATATATTCATGTCCTAACGATAATGCTTGTACCTCTTCAAACTGCGCCTGTACATTCTTTATTCCTCTTCGCACAGCTATACAATTACGAAAATTAGCGATTCCAAAAATTTCATCCATTATGCATTTTAGATGGGCATACTCAAATACATCAATACTAATAAAAATAACGCCGTCATCCGCAAGCAAGCGCTGCAAAAGCTTGAGGCGCGGGTACATCATGCACAGCCATTTATCGTGACGCGACAAATCCTCGCCCTCTTTGCCTACAACCTGATGTAGCCATCTTTGTATCTGCGGATCGTTAACATTATCATTGTACACCCAGTTTTCATTACCTGTATTGTACGGCGGATCAATATAAATACATTTAATCTTGCCTTCATACTTGGGCAGCAGCGATTTAAGCGCCAGCAAATTGTCACCATGAATAATCATGTTCTCGCTGCCGTTATCTTCTTCATGCTTGCCTGCTTCATCAAAGCTGTACTGCCTTTCCAGCACATGAAAAGGTACTTCCAAATGGTGATTCAGCACCTTATCTTTTCCAATCCAGTTTAAAGTCGGCATACCTTTCCTCCTGCCCTCTATCTTAATTCGTCCACTTGCCAGTTGATGTATCCACTCATACATCAACTAAATTGATGTTTTCAGTTGATGTATACACTTATGCATCAACTGAACTTACTCGCTCAGTTTATGCAATCATATACCTATCTTCTTCTCCTAAGCACCTGCTTCTCCCACGTTTTGACCGTCTGCGCCCGCAAAAAATCCTTCAACGGCTGCAGGTTCTGCTCTTCATCCCACGCCTCTAGCGCGTCAAAATACGCCTTTCTATCCTCCTGATGGATAACAATCGGCGGATGATTATGTATAACCAGCAGATAATTCATCACCAAGCGTCCTGTACGCCCATTGCCATCGGCAAACGGATGGATATTTTCAAACTTAGCATGAAAAAAGGCTGCTGCCGTTAACGCATTCTTATCGTCAACATCGCCAATATCTTCTATAAGCTCCTGCATTTCGTCCGGCACATCCTCCAGCCAGGCACCGGTCTCATTCTTACCTGTAACATAATCGCCCTTTTTATATTCCCCGGGCCGTTCTCCTTTTTTCCAGCGCAAAGGATCATAAGTATTGAGCGTCAGGCGTTTTTGGATTTCTTTTATCAAATTTTCATCAATAGGCTTACGCTCATTAAACGCTGCAAAAAAATACTCATTAGCTAATTTTGCATTGCGAATCTCAAACAAGGTACGGATATCACCGGTATAGCTTGTAACGCCATCATGCTCAAAAATTTCGCATGTATCATGATAGGTTACATTAGGATTTTCAATATTACCGGAGTTATAAGCAAAAGAAATTACATGCCCGTTAAATGCTTCTTCTAAGTCTGCATCTGTCTGAATATTTTTCGTCTGCCACCAAGCTACAATCTGTTCGTACATCTCCGCACCTCCAATAAACGTATTCGTATTTTTACATTATTATACCATATCCCTATACAAAAACTCCTATTCAGCCAACAGAAAATCTATGGAAGTTTATAGAATCAATTCTACAAACTTTTGGTTTGCATATCTTTGCAGTTTGAATTCCAGAAACTTACAGCGCATCTTTTTAGATTATGTATAGCTACACAAAAAGCGCAGCACGCTTTCGCTTGCTGCGCTCAGGTTGCATATTACGCTGTAATAAATTATACGTTGAAGCGGAACTCGACAACATCGCCGTCCTGCATAACGTAATCCTTGCCCTCCAGACGAACCAGGCCTTTTTCACGTGCTGCAGCCTTGCTGCCGCAGGCTACCAGATCATCAAAGGAAACGATTTCCGCACGGATAAAGCCACGCTCAAAGTCGGTGTGGATTTTGCCTGCTGCCTGCGGAGCCTTAGTGTTCAGCTTAATAGTCCAGGCACGGGATTCCATTTCGCCCGCAGTCAGGAAGGTCATCAGCCCAAGCAGCTTGAAGCCTGCTTTAATCAGGCGGTCCAGACCGGTTTCCTCCAGGCCTGCCATTTCCAGATATTCCTTAGCCTCTTCTTCCGGAAGCTCGGCAACTTCGCTTTCCATCTTTGCGGAAACAACGATAACCTCAGCATTTTCTTCTGCAGCATATTTCTTTACAGCCTGCACATGCTCGTTACCGGACGGATCAGCAACCTCGCCCTCGGCAACGTTGGTAATGTACAGTACCGGTTTCATGGTCAGCAGATGCAGCTCGCTCAGGAACTCCTGCTCTTCCTCGGTCAGACCAAGGCGGCGTGCAGGCACACCATCAGACAGGCCGGCCATAACCTTTTCCATTACAGCCTGCTCCAGCTTAACCTTTTTATCGCCGGTTTTTGCCAGCTTCACCAGGCGCTCCTGACGCTTTTCAACAGTTTCCATATCAGCTAGGCACAGCTCGGTGTTGATGATATCAATATCACGCAGAGGATCAATGCTGCCCTCAACGTGAGTGATGTTGCCATCCTCAAAGCAGCGTACAACCTCGGCAACAGCGTCTACCTCACGGATGTGGGACAGGAACTTATTGCCCAAGCCTTCGCCCTTGCTTGCGCCCTTTACCAGACCGGCAATATCTACAAAACGCATAGCTGCTGGAACAATCTTTTTGGATTTAAACATATCGCTCAGAACATCTAAGCGTTTATCAGGCACATCAACAACGCCTACATTAGGTTCGATTGTGCAGAAGGGATAGTTTGCTGCTTCTGCGCCAGCTTTGGTAATAGCATTAAACAGGGTACTTTTGCCTACGTTAGGCAGGCCAACGATACCTACTTCTAAATTTGTACTCACGTAAATCGCTCCTCGTCATATATATTTAGTGCGTTAAAAACTCTATATCTAATATATTTTACAATAATATGCTTTGATATGCAATGTTTAGACGCAAAAAGCGCCTTTCCGCAGCATAAAAAAGAGACAGTCCGCAGACTGCCTCTGATTTTTGACTTAAGCTTAGAAATATTCCAGCTCTCTCTTGGCAAATGCACCGGTTACCGGGTTCATGTCAGCATCTACTTTATATCTTGCAGTAACGAACTCTACATCATAATGTACATTGTTGCCTTCTTTTTCGGTTTTGATAACAATATTTCTTGCATCGGGATATGCTTCCAGAACGATTTGTCTGATATCCTCAGGAGTTTTTACCATCATCGTGCTGCCGGCAATATTGCTGCCTTTAATTTCTACTTCCTTAACTTTGGTAGTTGCCAGAACAACCTCTACCTCGTATTCCAGATAATTATCATTATCGCGGAAGTTCAGAACAGCTTCGCCGTCTTCTTCCTTGTAGCCATAAAATACAGCAGCAGCAGGAACCTCGGCGCGTGCAGCATCAATAACCATCTGCTGATGGCTTTTAGCCGGTGCAGCAAAAGCTACTGCGCTCATTGCCAGCGCAGCCAGCATAGAAAGCAAAACTAATAATTTTTTAAACATTGGTATTCCCCCTTTGAAAAAATATAATCAGCTTACAGGACTTATTGTCTATCCAAAAGTCCGTTAGCGTAAGCACGCATAGAAGGATTTGCCACAGCCTTGAAATCTGCAGGCGGCAAAGCAAAGGCAGTTGCCTCATCCACGGTGTTGGAAACCTCCAGTACCTTAAAGATAGGCAGATAGCTTACTTCGTATCCCTTCCAGTCGGCGGTATCCTTTGCATAATAGAAGTGCAGGCTGTTAGTGCCTTTAGTCATCTTATCATAATCATAGCCGGTAACTGCATCATTACCACCCTGCGGACGTACATTGAACCAGCTGATCAGGGTTTCGGCAAAGGGCATGCTCATGCCCGGCAGCTCGGGAACTCTGTCATAGTTTTTATTGAGATAGTCAATAGTATACCAATAACCGTTCTTCACAAAGGAAACGGTATCCTTGATTACCTTGCCGTCACCATCGGTAGTAGTGATACGCTCGGCGTTAATGCCATTGGCTTCATTGTATTCCGTACGGTTGGTGCGCTTTTGCTGTGCAGCCGGCAGCTTGGCATAGGCTTCGGCAGTCAGTACCTCACGCATATCAATGGTCTGAGTTACAACCAGATGTACAGGATGCTTATCACTGTTCAGGGTTTCACCCAACAGATGGATGGTACGCTGACCGGGATTATAGGCAAAAGCCATTGCTGTGCAAAGCATCGTAAAAACAAAGGTCAAAAATAAGGTTCTTAAAGATGTTTTCATGCAATTCACCTCGTATGTATAGTACTACTAACATTATATCATGTTAATGCCTGCGTAAATAAGTAAAATTTTTGTGATTTTTACATAAACGAAAACCCCGCAGCCTAACGGCTACGGGGTATAAGTTTCGTTTAAACCGCCGTGCGAATTATTCGCAGGTGAACGGCAGCAAAGCAACGCAGCGAGCGCGTTTGATTGCTACGGTCAATTGGCGTTGGTGCTTAGCGCAGGTACCGGAAATACGGCGCGGTAAAATCTTACCACGTTCGGTGATATAGCGTTTCAGCTTATTTGCATCCTTGTAATCGATTTCTTCAACTTTATCAACACAGAAGCTGCAAACTTTTCTTCTAGGTCTTCTGCCTCTTTCGCGTTTCATTGCATAACCTCCCTTAAATTAGAATGGAATTTCCTCATCAAAGGGAACCTGTTGTCCGAAACCACCCATACCGCCGTCTTGAGCCGGCGCAGCAGAGCGAGTCGGATTGCTATGAGCAGCAGCGGCATCGGCTTTGCGCTCAATGAACTCGAAGCGATCAGCGATTACTTCGGTTATCCAGCGTTTGTTGCCATCCTTGCCATCATAGCTACGGATTTGCAGGCGGCCTTCAACAAGCGCGCGCTGCCCTTTGGTGAGACTGTTACCGCATGTCTCAGCTTGTTTACCCCAGATTACTACCGGAATAAAATCAGCTTCTCTTTGGCCTTCCTGATTGGCAAAAGGTCTGTCTACTGCAAGAGTAAACTGACAAACAACTTTACCGGTCGGCGTATAACGCACTTCCGGATCTCTAGTAAGTCTGCCCAACAGAATAATCTTGTTCATTGATTATTCACCCTTTCTGATAATCATATGGCGCAGTACTTCATCGGTAATTTTCATAACACGATCAAGTTCCTTAACAGCAGCGGCGTCAGCCTGGAAGGTTACGAGAACATAGATACCTTCATTCAGGTCCTGGATCTCATAAGCAAGGCGTCTTTTGCCCCAACGATCGGTTTTTTCTACATTACCACCGTTTGCAGTGATGAGTTTCTCGAATTTAGCAACAACTGCTTCACAAGCCTCATCCTCAACAGGTTTAACGATGTACATGACTTCGTATGCGTTCACGAAATCACCTCCTCCTTTGGACTTTGGCCCCCGTCTCTCCGGGAGCAGAAGAAGTATATATAGTTATATACAAGCTTAATAATTATATCATTGCTTACGCTGCTTTGCAAGCTTTTTTGAAAAATTTTTCTGCTATTTCTGCTTGCGGCATTCAGGACAATAGCCATACCATTCCAGGTTATGTCCTACAATGGAAAATTCCGTTTTATCCGCCAGCTGTTCCTCGAAATCAGCAATCGGGCAATGGTCTACCTCCACAATCCGATGGCAGCGCAAGCAGATAAGGCGGTGACGGTGCCCCAATGCGTGCAGCACAAAGCCGTACTTGTGCGCATCCGCCAGAAAGCTCTTTTCCGTCAGTCCCTTTTGCGTAAAATTTTCCAGGATGCGGTAAACCGTAGAGAAATTTATCTCCGTGCCCTGCTCACACAGCTGCTGATAAATATCCTCAGCCGTCAGCACGCCCTCGCTCGCCAGCAGCAGCTGCAGAATAAGCTGTCTGTGACGGGTATTTTTTAATCCGTAGCGATGCAGATAATCGCGATAATCTGCCGCAGAACTTGTATCAGTCATCTTTCTACCCCTTCTTTATAAGACAGCACGTATTTCTTTATAAATGATAATCAGCAGCAGCAAAGCCACCGAAACCAAAGCGGTTACACCGCCCGGCGCCGCACCCAGCCAGTAGGAGGTAACAAGGCCTGTGATAATAGCGATAAAGCTCAGCACCATGGCTGCCAGCATCGTCACC
>ULNW01027226.1_pt1 | contig 10698 bp, 7 predicted proteins | sample 1952021 | NCBI WGS metagenome assembly ULNW01 (sample SAMEA4835587, study PRJEB28245) | human gut metagenome | biome: gut microbiome; material: fecal sample | place: Denmark | collected 2008 | reverse complement strand
GTCTGAACAAGACCTTTTGTATGAGGAGAAAGCAAAGGAGAAGTTATGCGATATTCCAAACAGCGTGAGCTGGTCATGCAGACGGTGCAGAACCTGTGCGACCACCCCACCGCCGAGGAAATTTATGATGCTGCAGTCAAGGAATGCCCGGGCCTGAGCCTTGGCACCGTATACCGTAACCTGAATAGTCTGGTGGATGCGGGCCGGGTGCGCCGGGTGTCCATTCCAGGCAAGGCTGACCGCTTTGACCACACGCTGCCCTGGCACAGCCATCTGTACTGCACCGTGTGCGGCAGCGTGACCGATGCCGAGGTGGACGAAAAGCAGGTAATGAAACTGGTGAAAAACCAGAAGGGCTATGTGCAGGACTGCGCTGTTGTGCTGATCGGCGTATGCGAGGTCTGCTGCGAGAAGCAGGCGCAGGAAAACGCCCACTGAACCATAAAATTTGCACGGAACCTCTTGCCCGGAGCGTATAAACAGGGTATACTATAGAGAAGGCTCTTTTCAGAAAGTGCAAGTAGATTTTCGCCGCACAGGGCGCTTCGGCCCGGCGGAGAAGGATGGTTTGATTGGAATACATTAGTTTTGAACATAATAACATTGCCGCTGAGCTGGTAAAGCAGGCCTATGATACGCCGCCGCTGGCCTTTGTGCACAGCTATGGCTGTCAGCAGAACGTGAACGACGGCGAGCGGATCAAGGGCGTGCTGATGGACATCGGCTATGGCCTGTGCGATAAGCCCGAGGATGCAGACCTGATCCTCTTCAACACCTGCGCCGTGCGTGAGCATGCCGAGCAGCGTGTGTTCGGCAACGTAGGTGCCCTGAAGGGACTCAAGGAAAAAAAGCATGATCTCATCATCGGCCTGTGCGGATGCATGGCCAACCAGAAGCACGTGGTAGAAAAGCTGCGCCAGAGCTATCCTTACGTTGACCTTGTGTTTGGCGTGGACGGAATCGATACCCTGCCGCAGCTCATTGCCCAGAAGCTGCAGAAGCATAAGCGTGTGCTGATGGAACCCGCCCAGCGCCCGGTCATCGTGGAGAATATCCCCATCCGGCGTGAGAGCGAGTTCCGCGCATGGCTGCCCATCATGTACGGCTGCGACAACTTCTGCACCTACTGCATCGTGCCTTATGTGCGCGGCCGCGAGAAGAGCCGCAAGCCCGGCGATATCCTTGCCGAGTTCCGCGGTCTTGTGGAGGCAGGCTATAAGGAGATCACATTGCTGGGACAGAACGTCAACAGCTACGGCAAGGGTCTGGAAGAAAAGGTGGACTTTTCTGATCTGCTCAACCTGCTGTGCACGGTGCCCGGCGATTATCACATCCGCTTTATGACCAGCCACCCCAAGGATGCCAGCCACAAGCTGATCGACACCATTGCCGCCCAGCCGAAGCTGTGCAAGCACCTGCATCTGCCGGTGCAGTGCGGCTCCGATGAACTGCTGAAGAAGATGAACCGCCACTACACGGTGGAGCAGTACATGGAGCTGATCGAATACGCTCGCAAAACGGTGCCCGGCATCACCTTTTCCAGTGACATCATCGTTGGCTTCCCCGGCGAGACCGAAGCAGACTTTGTAAAGACGCTGGAACTGGTGCAGAAGGTGGGCTATATGCAGCTGTTCACCTTTATCTACTCCAAGCGCACCGGCACCAAGGCTGCCGAAATGCCGGACCCCACCCCCCGTAAGGAAAAGACCGACCGCATGACCCGCCTGCTCAAGGTGCAGGACGAGATCGCCATGGCGCTGGTCAAGGCGCAGGTTGGCCAGACTGTGAAGGTACTGGTAGAGGGCTTTGGCCGCAATGAGGGCACCCTCTCCGGCCGTCTGGACAACAACCTGACGGTGGAGTTCACGGCAGACGCTTCCCTGATGGGCAGCTATGCCAACGTACATCTCACGGGCGCACGGGCGACTGTGCTGCTGGGTGAGCTTGCCTGAGTGATTCCGGGGCAGTGCCCCTGAACGTATAAAATAAGAAGGAGACCATTCAAATGGATTGCATTGATCTTTTCAAGCGCGCAGCCGTTGCGCTGCAGACCGATAGCCGCTACCTCGTTCTGGATCAGACCCGCAAGGCAAACGATAAGGACGAAGAGCTGCAGAACCTGATCGGCGAGTTCAACCTCGCCCGCATGGATCTGAACAATGAGATCGGCAAGAGCGAGCGCAACGATGCCCGCATCGCCGAACTGAACGAAAAGGTGAACAGCCTGTACGGCCAGATCATGGGCAACGAGGGCATGGTGGCTTACAACGAGGCCAAGCGTGACTGCGAGAACCTCGTGAACTATATCGATGCCATCATCAACACTGCCATGAATGGCGGCGACCCCATGACGGTACAGGAGCCTTCTGCTTCCTGCACCGGCAGCTGCTCCACCTGCGGCGGCTGCCACTAAAACCGGCAAAAACAAAACGCGGCTGTGCAAAACAGACCGCGTTTTGTTTGCAAAAGCGGTTACAAGCCGCAAACTTGTGCACAGAACCATAGAACGGGAGAGAGGGTAAACCATGGCAGAGCTGTCGCCCATGATGCAGCAATATCTTGAGATCAAAAAACAACATAAGGACGAAATTCTGTTTTACCGCATCGGCGATTTTTATGAGATGTTCTTTGACGATGCCCTGACGGCATCCAAGGAACTGGATCTGACCCTGACCGGCAAGCAGTGCGGCATGGAAGAGCGAGCACCCATGTGCGGCGTGCCCTTCCACAGCTACGAGGGATATGTGGCGCGGCTGATCGCCAAGGGCTACAAAGTAGCCATCTGTGAGCAGGTGGAAGACCCGGCCAAGGCCAAGGGCCTTGTCAAGCGGGACATCATCCGCGTGGTCACACCCGGCACGGTCATTGAGAGCAGTATGCTGCAGGATGACCGCAATAACTACATTGCCAGTATCTTCCTCAAAGGAAAGAAAGCAGGTTTGTGCTTTGCGGATGTCTCTACCGGTACGGCCCATATCACAGAGCTGAATGCAGACAAAATCGCCCCGGCGGTCATTACGGAGCTGTGCCGCTACCATCCCAGCGAAGTACTGATGAATCCGGGTCTGCTGGACTGCCGCGAGGTGACGGCGTACATCAAAAAGAATATGACTTGTTCGGTGGAGCTGATCGAAGAGGAGCGCTATGCACCGGGCCTTGTGGCGGCATCGCTGGAAAACCAGTTTGGCCGCGACTGGGCGCAGACCACCGGCATTGCAGCGGACGGCCTTGTGCGCTTTGCCATGGCGGCACTGCTGGAATATCTGCACGATACCCAGATCAAGGGCGTGGAACGTCTGAAAACGGTCATAACCTATAATAAGGCCCAGTTCATGCGTCTTTCGCCCGTGACCCGCGCCAATCTGGAGCTGACCGAGACGCTGCGCGGCCGCGAAAAGCGGGGCACGCTGCTCTGGGTGCTGGATAAGACCAGTACATCTATGGGCAAGCGTATGCTGCGCAGCTGGATCGAGCAGCCGCTTATTTCCAGTGCACTCATCAACCACCGCCTGAACGCTGTGGAGAGCCTTGTCAAGCAGACCATGGCCCGCGGCGACCTGACCGAAGAGCTGGGTTACATTGCGGATATGGAACGCCTGATGACCCGCACGGTTTACGGCTCTGCCACACCCAAGGAGATCTATACGCTGGCCCAGACCTGCGACCGGTTGCCCGGCCTGCGCAGGCAGGCTGAGGCCTGCGGCTGCCCGGAGCTTGCTGAACTGGCAGTACAGATCGATCCGTTGGAGGACATCAAGGCCCGTATTTATGCGGCGGTGGACCCGGAAGCACCCTCTACCCTCAAGGATGGCGGTGTCATTGCCAAAGGCTACCATGCCGAGGTGGACGAGCTGCGTTCCATCCGCGACAATACCAAGGGCGTTCTGGCGCAGCTGGAAGCCCGCCTGCGGCAGGAGACCGGCATCCCCAAGCTGAAGATCGGCTATAACCATGTGTTTGGCTACTTCATCGAGGTAAGCAACTCCTATAAGAGCATGGTGCCGGAGACCTACATCCGCAAGCAGACCCTGACTTCCGGCGAACGCTACATCACGCAGGAACTGAAAGAACTGGAAAGCAAGATCTTAGGTGCCCACGAACGGCTCATCACGCTGGAGCACCGCCTGTTCAGCGAACTGCTGGAAAGCATCAGCGCTCAGCTGGACCGCATCCAGCACACGGCCAATGCGGTGGCCCAGCTGGATGTGCTCACGGCGCTGGCGCAGGTGGCAGCGGAAAACAACTACTGCCGTCCCATCGTGGACGACAGTGACGAGCTGACCATCACCGAGGGCCGTCACCCTGTGGTGGAGCAGATGCTGAAAGGCAGCATGTTTGTACCCAATGATACCACCCTGAACTGTGGTGCAGACCGCTGCCTGATCATCACCGGCCCCAACATGGCAGGTAAATCCACGTACATGCGCCAGAATGCACTGATCGCGCTGATGGCGCAGATCGGCTCCTTTGTACCGGCTTCCAGCTGCCATGTGGGTGTGGTGGATGCCATTTTCACTCGCATCGGTGCGTCGGACGACCTGTCTGCCGGTCAGTCCACCTTTATGGTGGAGATGACCGAGGTAGCGGAGATCCTGAAAAATGCCACCGCCAAAAGCCTTGTGGTGCTGGACGAGATCGGCCGCGGCACTTCCACCTTTGACGGTATGAGCATTGCCCGCGCCGTAGTGGAGCACATTGCAGACCCCGCCAAGGGCCTTGGCTGCAAGACTCTGTTTGCCACCCACTACCACGAGCTGACCGAGCTGGAAGGCGGCGTGGACGGCGTAAAAAACTACAATATTGCAGTAAAAAAACGCGGCGAGGACATCACCTTCCTGCGCCGCATTGTGCGCGGCCCGGCGGATGACAGCTACGGCATCGAGGTGGCAAAGCTGGCAGGCCTGCCCGGCAGTGTGACCCGCCGCGCCCATGAGGTGCTGCGCGCGCTGGAAGCAACTGCACCTAAAAATAAAGTAGAGCAGATGGATTTTGATGCCCTGCAGGAGTATAACTCTCCGGCTGTGCCCAGCGAGATGATGGACAAGCTGGAAGCTCTGGATGTGGAAACACTCACCCCCATTGAGGCTTTGAACTTCCTCTACGAGCTGAAAAAGACCCTGAAGGGCAGCCTGAACAGATGAAACTGCTCTACCTGACCCAGACCATACAAGGAGGGAAAACACCATGGCAGTGATCCATGTTCTGGATAAGCACACAGCCGAGCTGATCGCAGCCGGTGAGGTGGTCGAGCGTCCGGCATCCGTTGTTAAGGAGCTGCTGGAAAACTCCATTGATGCCGGTGCCACGCAGGTGACCGTCAGCATTGAATCCGGCGGCGTCAAGCTGATCGAGATCAGCGATAACGGCACCGGCATTGAGGCAGAATATATCTCCACGGCGTTTATCCGCCACGCCACCAGCAAAATTGAAACACCGGACGATCTGACCAACATCCATACGCTTGGCTTCCGCGGTGAAGCACTGGCATCCATTGCCAGCGTGGCCCGTGTAGAGCTGACCACCCGAACAGAGGTGGACGAGTTTGCCACGGTCTACCGCATTGAGGGCGGGGAAGAGGTCTCCCGTGAGCCGGGTGCCAGAGCTGTGGGCACTACCATCCGGGTAAAGGATCTGTTTTACAACACGCCTGCCCGTATGAAGTTCCTCAAAAAGGACTCCTCCGAGGGCACCTTTGTGTCGGATACAGTTACCCATGTAGCGCTCAGCCACCCGGAAGTCAGCGTCAAGTTCATCCGTGAGGGCAAGCTGCAGTATGTCACGCCCGGCGACGGCCAGCTGCGCGGTGCAGCCTATGCGGTGCTGGGCCGGGAGTTCAGCCGGGACCTCATTGAGCTGAAAAATCAGGAGGGCGTGTACCGCATCACCGGCCTGGTCACCCCGCCCAAAAGCTGCCGCGCCAGCCGAAGTATGCAGCATTTTTACATCAATGGCCGCTATGTGCGCAACCGCACCATGATGGCCGGTATGGAGATGGCGTTCAAGGGTACCATGATGCAGGGCAAGTTCCCGGGCGGCATTCTGCTGCTGGAAATGCCGGCCGACCTTGTGGATGTCAATGTGCATCCGGCCAAGATCGAAGCCCGCTTTGCCCGCGAAAATGATGTCTTTGATGTGGTGTATCATGCCGTCAAGCTGGCCTTGGCTCAGCCTGGCACCGGCGAACGGCTTTTTACCTTTGAAGCAGACAAAAAAGATGAAAAAGCTGAAAAACCAAATATAGACGCTGATATAATCAAAAATGATGTAAAGAATAATAACTTTACAGGCCTTTCTGCAATCATTCGGGGGCAGGCAGACCCGGGCGTTCTGCCACAGCAGCACTGGGAACCGGCAAAACCCGCCGCAGCACCGCAGCAGCCTGCCCCGGCTGCTGCAATGCAAATACCGACAGCACCCAGTGTGCCGCGCTGGAAAGGCAGTGCCCAGAACGAGGATATGCTGGATCCGTTCGTGACCCTTCACAGCCCGAAGCTGGAAACGACAAAGGCACCAGAGCCGTTCCGTGCGGCGGCAAGTGAAACGCAGCTGGATGTGGAACCGGAATTTGGTGAGACAAAACTGCATTCGCCTCAGGACCATATGGCAGCGTGGAACCCTGCGCAGGAAGCACCAAAGGAAGAACCTGAGAGCGCACCCTGTGCAGAAACAGAACCGGATGCGCCGGAAGCGGCAGAACAGGAAACTGTACTGGCCGAGCCGGAGCAGATGAACTTTGATCCGACGGCGGATCAGCCGGAACCGCTGCGCTATGTGGGCGAGGTGTTCAGAACATATATCCTTGCAGAACGCGGCGACGAACTGTGCCTGATCGATAAACACGCTGCCCACGAGCGCCAGCTGTACGAAAAACTAGCCGCGAACTATGGCAATGTGCCCAGCCAGATGCTGCTGGAGCCTGCTGCCATCGACCTTGCTGCGGAGGAAAAGCAGGCCCTGCTGGATAACATTCCTCTGCTGGAAAATGCGGGCCTTGAGATCGCGGACTTTGGCGGCAATACCGTGGTGCTGCGCGCGGTGCCCGCAGATGTGGAGCCGCAGAATGCGGAAAGCCTGCTGGTGGAGATCGCAAATAAGCTGCTCAAGGGCGGCCATGATGCGCTGAACGAGCACACCGAGTGGGTGCTGCATTCTATCTCCTGCCGTGCAGCCATCAAGGCGGGGGACAAGTCCTCGCCGCAGGAACTGCTGGCGCTGGCCGAAAAGATCCTTTCCGGCGAGGTGCCGCCGTTCTGCCCGCATGGCCGCCCCTGCGTACTCAAATTGACCCGGAAGGAGCTGGAAAAGCAGTTTGGACGCATCGTATAAACATCCCGTGGTGGCCGTCGTCGGCCCTACCGCAACCGGGAAGACAGCGCTGGGCGTAGAACTTGCAAAACATTTTTCCGGCGAGGTCATCAGTTGTGATTCCATGCAGATCTATAAAGGTCTGGACATAGGCACGGCAAAGGTGACACCGGAGGAGACCTGCGGTATCCCGCATCACGGCGTGGACATCCTTACACCGGACAAGGCTTTCAGCGTGGCAGACTTTACCGCCATGGCCGGAAAGCTGGAAGAAGAGATCTCTGCCCGGAAGAAGCTGCCCATCCTTGTGGGCGGCACAGGGTTGTATGTTCAGAGCTTTCTGTATGGGGTGCGCTTTACAGAGGAAAAAGCACCTGCCGGTCTGCGGGAGCAGCTGGCGGCGGAACTGGCTGCAAAAGGCGGTGCTGCCATGTACGAAGAACTGAAGCAGGCCGACCCGGAAGCTGCTGCGGCTATCCACCCGAACAATCAGGTGCGGGTGCTGCGCGCACTCGAACATTATCGTGCCACCGGCAAAAAGCTGAGCGAACAGAAGGCGGAGTCTCTCCCGCCGGAGCGGCCCTACCGCAGCCTGATCCTCGGTCTGGATTTCCCAGAGCGCGCGGTACTTTACCGCCGCATTGACCTGCGTGTGGACAAAATGCTGGAAGCGGGCCTTATAAAGGAAGCGAAGCATGTCTGGCAGAACCGGGAAAGCTTCCGCACGGCAGCGCAGGCCATCGGATACAAGGAGTTCTTTCCGTATTTTGAGCAGACGGCTCCACTGGAAGCCTGCACGGAAAAGCTCAAGCAGGCATCCCGCAACTATGCCAAGCGCCAGCTGACCTGGTTCCGCCATATGGACGGTGTGGTTTGGCTGGATGCCGGTGCACCGGATGCAGTGCAGACTGCCATCCGCAAAACTAGCGAATTTTTAGCGAAAGGATGATCGATATGCCGGATGAGACCCAGAAGGAACGCCATGCGCCGCATGTGCTTACAACTCTGGCAGGCGTGCTGATCGCGTTTCTGCTGCTGGCAGCAATTTATGTGGTGTATCAGGCCGCACATATCCTGTTCCCGCAGAATGTTTATGAGACTGCGCTGCCTGCGGTCATTTCGGATACGGTGGAAGCCGACGGAGTTCTGCTGTTCGACGAAAGCTATGTGGCAGGCAGCGGAAACCTTGGATATCTTGCTGCCGACGGCGAGCGCGTTTCAGCGGGCACCGCAGTGGCAGAGGTGTACAGCAACGCTTCGCAGGCTTCGCTGCGCCTGCAGCTGAACCAGCTGAATGATCAGATCGACCTGCTGCAGAAATCGCAGAACACTTCTGCGCTGCAGCTGGATACCCTTTTAAAAGAACGTTCTTCTGCGCTGTATGACCTGCTGGATACGCTAGACGACAGCGATTATGAAGCGGTGGATGATGATGCCAATGCCTACCTGCTGGCCCAGAACAAGCTCTGGGTGGTAACGGGCGAAGCTGCAAACTTTACCGATCAGATCACTGCGCTGGTCCAGCAGTCCCAGAGCGTGCAGGCGCAGCTGGGCAGCCCGGCGCAGATCACTGCACCGCAGACCGGCTATTTTGTGCGCTCTTCCAGCAGCGGACGGCTCAATGCCAGTGCCGATGATATCCTTGCACTGAACGCACAGGAGCTGCAGGGCTATCTGCAGTCCGACCCAGTGTTGGCACTGGACGGCTGCGCCGGTAAGATCGTGGCAGGGTTCACATGGCGCTATGTGGGCGTGTGCACTGCAAAGCAGGGCGAAAAGCTGCTGGGTCAGAACGGCAAGCCGCTGAGCACAGCGGTGGAGATCAGCTTCCCGGGTCAGGTGGAGAACAGCCTCAAGGCCACCGTCACCGAGGTGGAGATCGATCAGGACAGCGGCCTTGCCCGCTTTGTGCTTGCCTGCAACTCCATCAACGGCGATGTGCTTTGCCTGAACCGGGCTGCAGCACGCATCTCGGTAGGAGAGCGCAGCGGCCTGCGGGTGCCTGCTGCGGCTGTGCACTATTTAAAAGAGGATGGCACCGAGGCACAAACGCAGGGCGAAAACTACATTCCCGGTGTGTACGTGAAACTTGGCAACATTGCCCGCTTCTGCCCGATCGACCCGGTGGACGCAGACCATCCCCTCATCACGGACGGCGATTACATCCTTGTTCTGCCCGAAGGGACCGAGGGCTCGGTCAGCAAGGTGAGGCTTTATGACGAAATAATCGTTTCCGGACAAAATTTGTATGATGGAAAGCTTTTGTAGTTATTGACATCTGAGGCAAAAAATCCGATAATAGATAAAGCTATTATTTGCATCTATTTGCAAAGAACGCCAGGCAGCGCCATGCTGCCCGAATGAAAGGAGCAGATTGTATGTCTTTGCTTGACAGCATTAAGAAAGGTCTGTTTGACCAGGAAGACGATTACGAGGATCAGTACATTGACGATGGCCCCCAGATGGTAAACAATAACAATGGCATCGGCCTTGGTGCTGACGACGAAAATGAAGAGCCTGTTGAGGGTGCCAAGAAGAACGGCAAGGTGGTCAACATCAATGCCACCACTCAGCTCAAGGTCGTTCTGGTCAAGCCTGAGCGTTTTGAGGATGCCAGTACCATTGCTGACCACCTGAACAACAAGCGCACCGTGGTGCTCAATCTGGAGTCCACCAACAAGGAAGTGTCCCGCCGTCTGGTGGATTTCCTGTCCGGTGTTGCATATGCAAACAATGGCCAGATCAAGCGCGTGGCCAACAGCACCTTCATCATCACTCCGTACAACGTGGATATCATGGGTGATCTGCTGGACGAGCTGGAGAACAATGGCGCGTTCTATTGATCCGCAGCCCAAGGCGGCGCGCGGGTTCATCCCTGCGCGTACCGATGAAGAACGCTATCTCATGCGCCATATCGAGGACTTGGCCCACACGGCCTTTTCCCGGGACATTGCGCGGTATTCGGCTTTCCTGAGTGACCGCGAGCAGGACTTGGCCCGCGCGGCACTGGGCCGTGCCGGTGTGCAGGAGGGCTTCCGGTTTGAGGGCGGCTGGTTGAATGCGGAGCGCAGGGTGCTCTGTATCGAGCCGGAGTACAGCTGCGGCGAAGCACCCATCTGCTGTGTGCGGCTGCAATGCCGTGCACAGGCGGGGGCTGCGCTGCCCGCCCACAAGGATTACCTGGGCAGTCTGATGGGCCTTGAGCTGCGGCGCGAGGCGCTGGGAGATATCGTTCTGCCGGAGGATCAGCCGGGCACAGCTTATGTGTTTGCACTGGAACCGGCAGCACAGTTGATCTGCCGGGAACTGTTTCAGGCTGGACACACGGAGCTGACCACGGAACTGCTGACGCTGGACGAGGTGCCGCAGTTTCCGCAGGCGGAGCGTGAGATG
>ULNW01006289.1_pt1 | contig 10752 bp, 8 predicted proteins | sample 1952021 | NCBI WGS metagenome assembly ULNW01 (sample SAMEA4835587, study PRJEB28245) | human gut metagenome | biome: gut microbiome; material: fecal sample | place: Denmark | collected 2008 | reverse complement strand
AATCAAAGTTTATGAATACGGTATGGGAGAAAAAGGGTAACCGCTAAATAAAATAGTATTGTTGATAAAAAATGCAATCTACGAAAACTCTCGCAAGATTGCATTTTTATCGAATATTTACTATCGAGTTATTTGTCATAATCCGAAATTTCACTATGACTTATTTGCGTTAACTCGACTGTTTTACTATGAGTTGTTTTGACAGATTTGTTTTACATTTTCATTCCATGGTGAAAGACTATCAAGTTGTTCATCTGTCATTTTCTCATTTGGTCTTGATTCCAACAGGAACTCAAGGTATTTGTATGGATTGATGCCATTAGCTCTGGCTGTTTCTAATAATGAAAATACCATCATGTTTGCATCTGCACCATCAGTTGTATCGCAGAATAGCCAGTTCTTTCTTCCCACTGTTACGGGTCTGATTGAATTCTCACTCATGTTGTTTGATATACTGCAATGGCTGTCTTCAAGGTATGTCATCATATATGAACTTTGATTTTTTGCATAAGTTATTGCTCTGTCAAATCTTGTACATTTTGTGGTCGGAGCATTATTTATCCATGACAAAAAAGCCTCAACAACAGGTTTCTGATCCCTTTGCCGACGGTTATATATCTGTTTATAGGATAATCCCTTCTCCCTGTAACTGCGTTCATATTCAAACAGTTTGTTACAGTAGAGCATTCCCTGGACTGCCGGATTGGTGAAATCTTTTTCATGTCCTTTTGGAATTGCCTCTATAAAATATCTCCTGATGTGTGCGTAGCAGCAACACCTGTTGAAATCTTTTAACTTATTATATCCGGCATATCCATCTGCCATGATATAAGAGCCGTCAGGATTATTCTTAAAGAAATCAGCTGCTGCATCACCATTGTGTGTAGGATGATACTTATAAATGATGATGGGAGCCATTCCATCATCACCAGACCTGAACAGCCATATATATGACTTGGTCTGTGGCCGCCTGTCCTTTTCTTTAAGGACCTGTATAGGTGCCTCATCTGCACACAGATACTTCCTTTTTGACAGACATCTGTGGAAGTAATCAAGCATTGGTGCAAAGTAATTCTTGGCGCAGAATATAGTCCAGTGTGCCATTGTTCCTCTGCTTATCTTAATGCCATACTGTGTAAAAAAATCTTTTTCCTGTCTGTGATATGGCATTACATTTATAAATTTGGAATACATCACATGTGTTGCAAGACTGGCAGATACATAACTATGTGGAACCAGTGGCTTTGCATCATTATCTTTTATAAAATACGGATTTTCTGTCAGCTTACATGATGGACATTCATAAGTAGTTGCTATGTATTCAACCCGTTCAAGTGTTTCAGGATGGAATATAACCTCTGTACGTACAACTTCTGTTCTTATAGCTGCCATCTTATCACCACAGTTAGGACAAATCAGTTCTTCCGGCTTAAGGTTATCCAGTTTTACCTGCCTGACAGTAAGAGAACCAAACAGTTCTTCATAAGTTGCTTTTTTCTTACGTGTTCTTTTATGGGCTGTAACTTCTATATCTTCAGCCTCTATAAGTTCAGGAGTTCTGTCATCTTCCATATCTCCAAAAAGGTTCAATTGTCCCGGAAAAGGTGTCTTTGATTTCTCACTTGATGCTCCAAACAGTTTTGCTTTACAATAATCAAGTTCAGACTGTTTATTGATAAGTTCAAGACGGAGATTATCTATCGTCTTCTGCAGACCAGCCATTATTTCAGACTGGTTTTTAATAAGATTATTCAGTTGGGCAATTGTATCTTTTAATTCCAAAAGCTGGATATCTTTTGCAGACTCTGACATGATTTTTTCTCCTGATTTATGATATTTAAAGTATACCATAAATACGTGAAAAATGCAGCAAAATCAAGGATTCAGCTGCATTTTTACGCATACAAAGATATGCTATTTTACATTTCCGATAGCCTTAGGCTGCTCAATGTCAAGACCTGACATCAGCCAGTCAAACTGGCGCCAGGTAATAGGCTTTACTTCAGATGAATTCCTTGGCCATCTGTATCTTCCTTTCACGTCAAGACGCTTATAAAGAAGTGTTATCCCATCAGGTTCTTTTAAAAGAATCTTTATTCTGTCACACCGTGTACCACAGAACAGATATATGGAGTTTCTGTTGATTTCCTGTCCCATCATGTCATAAACAATGGCACATAAACCATTAATAGATTTGCGCATATCTGTTTTTCCTGTGATGATATAGATTGAAGTCGCGCCTGAAATATCACCAATCATAAGCACTCCTTGAAAGATTTAAAAATTTTTGTAAGGAAATCCTGATCAATATCCTGCGGAATATCCAAAGTGATACCTCCTATATGTGCAGACAGAACTGAAAGCTTGTCTGTATCATTAAATGATGGAAAATCATTCATATAGGAATCAGCACATATGTCATCAATGACAGGTAACTTAACAACTTCCTGTCTTTTAACAGCTGGATGATAGTTTAAAGAATCAGGTATTTCATAACCATAATTGGTTACCTGTTTAATCCAGCCATAGAATGTACCCGGAGCAATGTTATTATCATGACACCAGGCAGGGATAAAAAGACCACTTTTATAACAGTCTTTAATGAATTCAAAACGCTGTTCAAGCGAATAAGGTGATATTCCCATATCCAACCTCCATAATTATTTAATTGATGTACTAATTATGAATGGTTTTGAGATAGAAATAAATCCTCTATTTTATTTAGCGCTTACGAAAAAACAGCTCTGGATGCTTTATGTGCGCTTACAGACAGTGAAATTGATTTCAGAAAACAGCAGGCAATAACAGGCTGTGTAAAGGTAGCTAATTTCCCATTTTTAAAGGAGATTAGTGAATTCGATTTCAGTTTCCAGCCATCATTGGATAAGTCCAAAATCATGGATCTTATGACACTGCGATTTATAGAAAATGCTGAGAATATCATATTCTGCGGGACTCCGGGAGTAGGCAAAACACAGATACTGCGTATATTTTATAACATTTCAGGATTTAATATCACAGCTAAAAAAAGCAGCTTCAGAAAACAGACTTGAGACAAGAATCAAATGGTTCTGCAGATACAAGCTTCTGATAATAGATGAACTTGGTTATCAGAAGATGGATGTTGATTCAGCCAATCTATTCTTTAATCTCATAGCCAAGCGATATGAGAAGCTGTCAACAGTAATAACAACTAACAGTCCATTTTCCAAGTGGTCTGATATATTTCAGGAACCAGTACTAACTAATGCTCTGCTTGACAGACTGCTTCATCACTGCTCTATGATAAACATAAATGGGCCATCCTACAGACTAAAGGATCAGATGCAGTATATGATTGAGGAAAATTAAGTTACATAAAATATCATATAAGCGTGTAGGTTTTCCTACATTCTTATATGATAAAAAACTTACAATTTTATATTGACATTTACATACGGCACCTCGCATAAAGTGATTATCCTTACTTAAGAGCAGCGTCCCCGGATGCACTGTTTCTTCCTCTTCTTTTATTTCACCCATATAAGGATATTTATGATAAACTGTTGCCTTATCAGTTTTAAAGTACATTCTTCCCATGTTATTTTCAGGAAGATCCGCCTCGTATGCATCTATTCCTAACTGCTGCATAACATGACAATACGGAAAATTGTACATATGATAAATTGCATCCTGACAATAGAATTCAAAAAAACTGTCCGCAATTTCCTCCAGATCTGCTGTATACACATATGGTACACCAAACTCATCTAATGCAGTTGTTTTATCCCATGTTCCAGGTGCATATTCCTTTATTCGTGTTTCATTTTCATTGAGCGTCATTGTTCCGTCTTTAAGACATGCAATAACGGTAACTGTGAACCATCTTGTTTTACGATCTGCCTCATACTTTTTCTTACCTAGACCAAGCATGATAATATCCGCTGTAACATTAATTTCTATTTTAATGAAAGGATCTGGCATGTCAGTACAACGGATAGACTTCACCATCAAATTATCCACTTCCTGATCACATACAGACAAAACATTCAGCGTATGGAATCCGATGCTATCATGATATTCATTAACAAAAGCAGATACCTGTTTTAGCAGATAATCTGCAAATTTATCTTGTATATAAGTTTTGAAATCTGTATATGCCATATAAACAATCCTTCCTGCATTTATTTTGATTTATCGCTCTGTTTTACAAAAACAGAAAACTCTTTTTGCATCTCTATTGGTGGAATTGGGATATTTAATGCTGCCAAAATCTGCTGATTCAAATTTTGTATATTTGCTCCTCTTCCAGCCATTTTTGCACGTACTGAATCCGTTTTGAAAAATCTAAGCAAATAATCTGTCAAAAGTTCTTCTCTTTCTTTTCTGTATCTAATGCAAAATCCACTATATACAACTGGTTCATCTCCTGGATAGACTACCACAGAACGCCCAACAAGTGCCCTATTTCCATTTGATCGAACAAATACAATATCTCCATTTTGCAGAAGATAGTCAGTATTAGGGCTCTCCTTCAATGACACCATTGGCAAAACTGACATATCATCAATTACTGCATTATCCTGAAAATCTGCAACCCCCAGACAATGCATTTCTACACCACAATCTTTACTACTATAATTCATACCATTTTTGCACTTTCCAGTCTGCAATAATGGAATCGTTCTCCATCCTTTTTCATTTTCTATCGGATCCCCAAACATCTCGATAAATTGCGATTTGAAACTGATAAATTTTGATTTGGTTTCGGTGTCTTTCTGGTGAGAATCTACTACACAATCAACGGGCATCACTCCTTTCACGCTTGGGCATAGGTCTTGCAATTTCCAGATAGGACAACAAAAAATCGTTGAAGTCCTTGCCGACAGGCGGTGGATCATCAACGATTTTGTAGTCGTTCTGCAACAGTTCTTTCAAAGTAGCGGTACAAAGCCTGCCTGCCTTATCATTATCCAGATGCAGAACTATGGTCTTAATTTGTGGATTGGCACTCAAAAAAGTTGTGAGAGCTATGGGGATTTTGCTGTCCTTCATCTCTTTCTTTGGCTGATACACGCCTGAAAGAGAAAGCAGACTTTCCGATTTGTAGTCCTTGCCCTCGCATTTCAGATAAGTAGCATAGGACAGTAAATCAATGGCGGCTTCAAATAAATGCACGGTATCTGTCGGCTCTCTTGCCAGAAGTCGGAACGAATACCTCTTGTCGCTGCCCGATGCATCCTGTTTGAAAGTGCTGCCGAGCGTACTTCTAAGAGCCGCATACTTGGGTGTTCCGCTTTCATCTTTGCCGATAAAAACGGCGTTGTGATAGTCGGCGCTCTCATAAATTGTATCGTCTGCAACGCACTCCTGTATGAGCTGATAGTCAATACCACGCCCGAAAAGATACTGCAAAACTCTGTCGCAGTTCTTAAACTTCGGCGGCAAGAGAAGCACCTTTGGCTCATCTTTTTTCTCGGCAGGGGGCGGCGGTTTCCAGTCCGCCAACGCCTGTCCTGTAAGAATTTCCACGGCTTCTACGAAGTCATATTCCTTGACTTTTATCAGATAGTCGAGGGCGGAATATCCGCCGAAACCTCTCGACCACCAATACCATTTGCCGTTGGAAATCTTTAAGCTGTCGTGTTCTGCGGTACAGTACACATTACTTGTGCCTTTGACCTTAACGAGATTGCTCGGCTCAAACTCACGCAGATAGGATAACAGGTCAATCTGGCGTACCCGTTCAAGCACATCTGGGTCAATCTGCACATAGGGTCTGTTAGTTCTCATTCAATAAAATCACCTCCAGAAAATAGAAATAGCCGAGGGGCTTTCGTTAAACGAAAACCTCTCGGCTATGTAAAAATCACTCTATGGATAACATCTCTTTAGTATGTTCTTCACAATGCATAACCGCTCCCATTTCTGGATGAATTAAAATATTTACTATTTTTTCGTCAATATCTCTTTCCTTCGTAATCGCGTTTTCCAAATTATCAACTGCAAATTTTATATCAACCATTACATTTTCCACAGACTCAAATGGTATATCTCCTGATAATTTTGCAATAAACTCCGTAACAGTCGAATCAACATATGAATGTAAATGTTCGCCCAAATATTTTATATTTGCAGGAATTTCACCAGAATGTATGATAGCATTTCTTGTCCTATACATGCGATATAAATGCCATGTAATTCTTTGGACATACTTATCAATTAACCCCTTCAAATTCTTTGTAGTTTTAATATCTCCAAGCATTGAAACACGACTTCTTAATACTGGATAATTTTTTAATTCATCCATAAGTTCTTTTCTTAAATCATTATATTTAGGAAGTAAAAGCAAATAAAAACCCTTCTTTTTTTCGCACCCTACCTCTGTAACTTCTTCCATGATACTATTATAACTTTGCTCAGTCATATTACTTTTCATGCACTCATTTATATTATTTATCATGGAAATCAAGTAATCTTTTTTTAATATGGGAACAACCACTTTTAGAACCGCTTCCAATTTACTATTTGAATTTGTATCTTGACACAATACTTCTATTGATGCCCAAAGATTTAAAAAGCCACTTTTCATATCAGGTATTGATAGTGCTGTATTGTGCAATTCAATAGATTTACTTAAAAGTGCATATTCAGATTCCGCATTGATTAACAATCCCGTCAATAATCTATCTGATGTAGTTCCTATCTCCTCAAAGTCAATATCTTCAATAATATTATAAGATGTCTTTTGAGCATCTACAAAAATGGGTGCTTGTCCTTCCACTATGACCATCGCTTTCTTTTGAACTGAAAAGCGTCTTTTATTACCAACAAATTTATAAAAACTAAAAAATAAATCCAATCTATTATACGCTATTTTGGCAGCAGTATTTGGACACGGAGCCTTGATATTTTTGAAATATACAATGATTTTATTGCTATCTTTTTTGAAATGACTAAAATTTCCGTCATCGTCAAAGTTCAATCGTAACCTCTTTACTAAAATGTCTTTAAATCTAATTGCAAGAGCTGACACAGAAAAATAAACGGTATATTTGTGTATTTCGAAATTGAAAACATCCAAAAATTTTTTGACGCTGTCTTTATCAACGACATTTTTTTCAAAAAAACATTTCCGCAATTCGCTATAAACATAGTGTGCATCATAACCCATGGATATTAGTTCTGGGAGAAAACATCTTAAAGCTGATTCTAATTTCTTTTTTTGTTTCGGATGATTTGTATATTTAATGATTGTTTTAACGCACCAATCATAATATCTCCCATTGCTCAATGTTGCACTTATATAACAAATAGTATTGTACTTTTCTTGCTGAGAGCTTGAGCCAAAGGTTTTTATAACCTTTTCTATATTTTCATAACTCCAACATTCTTTTAATACTATATCATTTTTCAATGATTCAATTAACTCATCGAAAATTATATCTCTTTGATATTCTTTCACTTCACCCGATTTAACCTTATTAGCAACATCACAATATTCTTCTGATAATCCATGTGTATTTAACAATGGCATACGATATAAATCAATAGAATAGTCAAACAGCATTTCTTCCAATCGTTGTGCAAAGAAAAGAACGCCATCATTTTCAAAATCTCCACTCCAATTACTTGGCAAAGAATATTTCATATTATCACCTTATCATTTCAATTTTTTTTATTATACCACATAGATGTAAGTTTTTCCATCTCTGCGGCTATGTAAAAGCGGCATCAGCTCCACGCCAATGCCGCCCATTCTCGGTTATAAAATTCCTGCTTTTTTGAGATACCCAACGCTGTCATAGCACCCTCTGAAATAGATTGCTTCCTGCTGCATATCGCTGAGCCTGTTCCGAAGCTCCAAAACTTCTATCAAAGCCTTACACTCCTGCTCGGATAAATCACTCGGCTTTTCCGTATCCAAAACTGCCATCACTTTGGGATACTCCTTGTAGAGTTCCTCTATCCTTTCCTCTGTGGAACGGTATTCTGGATTTTCTTTGGACAGCTTTGCGATAACGGAGCTTAGATATTCAGCAAAGATGTTGCTATGCACATCAACAAAGGTTTCAAATCTGAAATTATCAAGCACACCTTTCACCTCCGACATTTACTAATCTACACCTATTATACTTCCCAGAAATCAGCAATACAAATATGCAAACCGCATTATCTCTCCCGACTTGCACATTTTCTTTCGGGCTGTTCTTCTGCCTGCTCTGGCTCGGTATCCATAACGGAAGTATCTTTTTCATTCAGATTCAGCTCAATGTTAAGAGCGTTCAGCCGTTCTGTTTTTTCTTTCAGCTCATCTTCAAAGGCAAAAGGCTTCTTGATTTCCTCCTTTGCGATTTCAAGCTGTGCAATAGTTTCCGCCTTTTTGGTCTTGGTAGCTTCCAGTCTGGCAGGGAGCTTTGACAGCTCATTTTCAATTCGAGTCAGATTTCCGAGAGCATCGGAGCCTAAATCCACCTTATGCTTTGCCTTTCCACAAAGGTTCATACAATAATGGGCGTTGACGGTATCATAATAAATCTCTATTCGGAAACCTCGATAGCTGCCGATTTCGGTAGCTGCGGACATCGGATAGTTCTTGCAGATTGCAAGGAGCATCTCGCCTGCGTCTGCCTTTTCGGTGTAGGTCATACCTTTTAGGGTCATCGGGCAGAACTTATCCTCACCCTGCGGCTTGTGCTGCTCGGCAAGAGCTGCATCATTTTCATAGCCTGCAATGCGTTCCTCATACTCCTTAATCGTCTGGGGATAGTATTTCAGCACCCTGTCCTCAAGGTCGTAATGTTCGGAAAGATAACTCTGCTTTAACACTCGAAGCTTTGATACCTGTATATCCAAATCCATCTTTTCCTTAAAACGTGCATCGCCTGTGGCAAGCATTTTAACCTCCGCAAAGGACAGGGCAACCTCGTCCACATCTTCAGCAGAACGGACAGGGCTTTTGCTCGTCATTATCTGGCTGATAAATTTCTGTTTGCTCTCCACCAACTGATAGAGGTAGGCATCAAAAGTCTGCTCGGTCACATAGCGGTAAACCTCCACCTCTGGGAACATATTGCCCTGCCGTTCGATACGCCCCTGCCTTTGTTCAAGGTCGGAAGGACGCCATGGACAATCAAGGTTATGGATTGCTATGAGCCTGTCCTGCACGTTCGTACCTGCTCCCATCTTCGGAGTAGAACCGAACAGCACACGAACTTCGCCGCTTCTGACCTTGCCGAACAACTCTTTTTTCTGTGCATCGGTGGTCGCTTCGTGAATAAAGCGTACCTGCTCCGCAGGGATACCACGGGCTATCAGCTTCTCCCTCATATCGTCGTAGACATTGAAAGTACCGTCATTTTTCGGGGTGGACAGGTCGCAGAACACAAGCTGTGTCGCTTTGGTATCGGCGTGTTCCTCCCAGATACGGTACACATTATCCACGCAGGCATTGACTTTACTGTCTGGGTCATCTGGCAGCATCGGGTCAATCATTCTCTGGTCAATAGCCAGTTTTCTTCCATCATTGGTTATCTTGAGCATATTGTCAATGCTCGGCTCGACAAGCCTTGCCCTGACTTTCTCAGCCCGCTTCGCAAGGGAAGCTACCATTTCGGTCTGTATCTCACTCGGCTTAGTCTTAATATTGTGGTAATTGACCGTTGGCACAGGGAGCTTTAGCATATCGGCGGTCTGTATATCCGCCACCTCACGGAACATCTGCATCAGCTCTGGCAGGTTATAGAACTTGGCAAACCTCGTCTTGGCTCGGTAATTCGTGCCTTCGGGTGCTAATTCCAGAGCTGTAACCGTTTCTCCAAAGGTAGAAGCCCAACTGTCAAAATGCTGCAAACCGTTCTGTGCAAGGGTGTCATACTGCAAGTACCTCTGAACCGAGTACAGCTCAACCATTGAATTGCTGACAGGCGTACCCGTTGCGAAAACCGTGCCACGGTTGCCCGTGATTTCGTCCATATAGCGGCATTTCATAAAGAGGTCGCTTGATTTCTGGGCTTCGGTCTGGGCAATACCGCCCACATTCCGCATCTTGGTGTAGAGGTACAAATTCTTATAAAAATGGCTCTCATCAATGAAAAGCCTGTCAACGCCGAGCTGTTCAAAGTCGATGACCGTATCCTTACGCTTGGTGTCGTTAAGCTTTTCGAGCTTCGTCTTGATTGCCTTTCGGGTTTTCATTAGCTGTTTGACCGTGAACTGCTCGCCTTTGGAAGCCTGCACATCGTCAATGCCACGCTCAATATCATCAAGCTGCTTTTCCAACTGCTCCCTCTGGCGTTCTATGCTCATCGGGATTTTTTCAAACTGCGAATGCCCGATAATGACTGCGTCATAGTCGCCTGTGGCAATCCTGCCGCAGAACTTTTTACGGTTTCCTGTTTCAAAATCCTGCTTTGTTGTAACAAGGATATTTGCACTCGGATAGAGCCGCAGATACTCGGAAGCCCACTGACCGACAAGATGATTTGGCACAACAAACATAGATTTCTGGCATAAGCCGAGCCGTTTGCTTTCCTGTGCGGCGGCTACCATTTCAAAGGTTTTGCCTGCTCCCACCTTATGGGCAAGGAGCGTATTGCCGCCATAAAGGATATGGGCGATGGCGTTGACTTGATGGGGTCCTAGTGTGATTTCTGGGCTGATACCTCCAAAAGTGATATGGCTTCCGTCATACTCACGGGGTCGCACAGAGTTAAAAGTGTCGTTGTAATAACGGACAAGGCGGTTTCGCCGTTCTGGGTCTTTCCATATCCA
>ULNW01011077.1_pt1 | contig 10860 bp, 10 predicted proteins | sample 1952021 | NCBI WGS metagenome assembly ULNW01 (sample SAMEA4835587, study PRJEB28245) | human gut metagenome | biome: gut microbiome; material: fecal sample | place: Denmark | collected 2008 | reverse complement strand
CGTCATAAATTCCGTCATAGACGGTGAACATCTCTTTTCCTTTCTGGGAATAAAGCTTGCTGTAATTCTTTACGGCATATTCAATTTCGTCATCACTCATATTAAAGAGCGTTTTAAATCCGTATTCAAGCGGTGCGCCGATTACTCCGTAGAGTGCGCTGTGTTCAACAGGCTCATAGCCCATTGCAACTGCTGTTGTATTGAAACAATATAAAATTCCGGGGGCTGTGTCGGCAAGAGTGCCGTCAAAGCCAAAAATAACTAATTTTTTCATAAAACCACCCAATCTGCAAATAGATAAATTCATAAACAATTTTTTACAAAAGTCTTTGTCCTGCAAATATGGAAATACATCTCAAGGGGAATTATACCATTTTACGGAGATAAATACAATACTAATTTCTCCACAAGTATTAATTTGGGAATAAAAGTGCCGAAAAATATGCAATTATTGTTCTTTTGCAAGCATATGCCAATCAAAACAAGTCGAAAATCAGAGCTTTCAACTTACTTTATTTCTTGACAACATCGTGTGTGCGTTATAAAATTGAAGTACATTATATTGAAAGGTTATTTTATTATGACTTCTGCAAAGCATAAAAATCCGCCTGCCAAACCCAAAGAAAAATATTCGGTACAGCAGGCGCTCACAAACTATTATCTGCTTATTATGTTCACGCTTTTTCCGTTGTTTTTTACCGACGCATATTTTAACATCAGGCACGATAAGTATTACTTTTTCATTATATTGACGGGTATTCTCGTTATTGCGGAATTTCTTATTATTATGACCGCAAGCGTTGATAAACCGCCGGAAGACTCAAAGCTTGAAAAGCCTAAACCAAAGCATTTGTATGAAGAGCTTTCGTTTATGGACTGGGCATTTATTGTATTCCTCGGGATAAATGTCATTTCAACGCTGTTGTCTGCAAACCCTTTGGATGCACTTATGGGTACTCAGGGACGAAACAACGGACTTGTGCTTATGGCATTTTACACCGCAGCATATTTTATGATTACAAGGTGCTTTAAATATTTTGAATACATATTCGTTGCGCTTGCGTTCGGTTCAATGATAGTTTATGCACTTGCGGTGCTTAACTCATTCTATATTGATCCTCTCGGGATGTTTACTCTTCTCACCGACCAACAGACTATTACCGACTTCACTTCAACAATCGGCAACAAAAATCTGCTTTCAAGCTACATCTGCATCGCTATGCCTGTTATGATTGCAATGTCGGTTATCACGGAGAAAACCTTGCTCAGGGCAATTTATCTTATTGCAACAGGATTTGGCTTTGCGGCTCTTATGACTGCCGACAGCGATTCCGGCATTCTCGGCATGGCTGTATTTATGATTATTTACCTTGTATGGTTTTCAAACAGCCTTGTCAGACTGAAAAGATTTTTCCTTTCGGCAACTGTTATGCTGTTGTTTGCAAAACTGCTCAGATTGTTCTCGCTCTGCTTTGACGACAAAAGCAAGGGCTTTGATAAATTTCAGGAAATTTTCGTTTTCTCAGGCATCGGCTGGATATTGCTTGCAGCTTGTGCCCTTATTACAGGGATTTTGTATCTTATTGATTACAAAAAACCAAACATCACAATTTCAAAAGCCGTGCCGATTGCTCTTGCCGTTGTATTCGGATTTTGTGCTGTTGCCATGATAGGAATTATGGTATATTTCAGCTGTATTGACACCAAAACCGACCTCGGCAGTTCTGAAAGAATTATCCGCTTTAACGATATATGGGGTACGCACAGAGGCTTTATGTGGATAAGGTCGATATGGATTTTCGGCGACGCTTCATTCATTGAAAAGCTGTTCGGCGTAGGTCCGGATATGTTCTACTCCGCATTCAGTCCGTACTTTGACGACCTTTCAAAATACGGTGACAGCTCAACAAATGCCGCCCATAACGAATATCTAAACTACCTTATCACAATCGGAATTACGGGACTTCTTTCCTATCTTGCCATTGTGTGCGGTACGATTAAGAACGCAGTTAAGTATGCAAAGGAAAATCCGATGCTGATTGCGTGCGTTTCGGCTGTTATCTGCTATGCTGTTCAGTCTGTTGTAAACCTTTATCAGCCGATTACAACTCCGCTGTTTTTCATCTTCATAGCTTTGTGCGAGGCTTTTGTAAGAAACGCCAAGGCTGAAAAATCTGCCGTATCTGCCGTATAAATATTATGACTGCGTTTCAATTCGGATAAGAAGATTCTGCATTGACTCGTTGCGGTCACGGCGGTATCGTCCCAGCTCGTAGAGGCTGTCGGGATTTTTAGTAATTATATTGGGCTTTTCCGTACAGGTTAGTGTACACGAAAAGCCCATTTCTTTTATCAGCTTTTCGGTCAGGTCATTTTTTGCACCGAACGGATATACAAAGCAGGTCGGTTTTTTTCCTGTTGCATTTTCAAGCAAGCCTTGAGCTTTGACAACATCTTCCGTAAGAATAGATTTATATGCTTCGTCACTCTCCCCCGCTTTTGGCAAAACACCCTTTCGTGATTTCAAAGAATGCATATCGTACGAATGATTCTGAATTTCAACATAGCCCGAATCGGACATTTCTTTCATATCGTCAAAAGTTATATGACCGTAGGTCACGGAAATGTCCTTGGTTTCGGTGAATTTTTCGGACACTGAGGCAATCGGAGATATGACCGCCTTGCAGTTGTATTTTTCGAGCAAAGGGAGTGCATAATAATAATTATTATAATAGCCGTCGTCAAAGGTCAGCATAATGCATTTTTCGGGCAATGATTTTTTGCCGTAAACATAATCGGTAAGGTCTTTTACAACAACGGTTGTGTAGCCGTTTTCGGCAAGATATTTTAAATCGTTTTCAAAAAGAGTCGGTGAAACAGTGTAGTCATTTTGCAGTTTTTCGTCCTTTAAAAGTGAGTGATACATTATTACGGGCAGTTTTACGCTGTCGGTATCAGCCGTTGTTTCTTTTGTTGCACTTGTCATTACCAATATTAAAATTACCGCAGACAGGAATAGAGCCGTAAAAATGATAATTTTTACTGTTTTGTTTGATTTCACTATATTTCCTCCCAATTCTTTGTGCAAGATTTTTATCTATAATTCTTTATTGTAAATATAATCAAACATCTGCGTGATAGAATATAGCCAAAGTTAATACTGATTACTGATTTTGGTCAATCGGTAATGACTAATATTGCATAAGGATTTATGAATTATGGCAAAAAGAAATTTCAGCTCAAAACGCAATGCAATTTACAACGCTGTGTGCGGTACGGACACTCATCCGAGCGCACGCTGGGTTTATGATAAATTAAAACCCGAAATTCCCGACCTTAGTCTTGGCACGGTTTACAGAAACATTGCTCTTTTTAAGGATGAAGGAAAGGTCAGCGTTATATGCAATGTAAACGGTGAGGAGCGTATTGACGGCAACACAGAGCCGCACCCCCACTTTGTATGCAACAAATGCAAAGCAGTTATTGATGTTGAAGACAATCAAAATGCTGATGACCTTGAGTCACAGCTTGCCGAAGAGGGATTTAAGGTAGAAAACAGATTTGTTATCTACTACGGCATATGTCCTAAATGTTCGGCAGAAGTACACTAATATTTATTACAAAGGAGAAGTAATTATGAAATGGTATTGCACAGTATGCGGTTATGTTTATGAAGGTCCCGAAGCTCCCGAGGCTTGCCCTGTTTGTAAGGCACCGAAGGAAAAATTTAAGCAGATGGACGAGGAGGCGTCTTTCGCAACAGTTCACGAGGTTGGCGTTGCTCAGGGCGTAAGCGAAGATATTCTCAAGGATCTCAGAGCTAACTTTGAGGGAGAATGCAGCGAAGTCGGTATGTATCTTGCAATGGCAAGAGTTGCAGACAGAGAAGGCTATCCCGAGGTTTCTGCCGCATTTACAAAGTATGCTTTTGAAGAGGCTGAACACGCTGCCAAGTTTGCAGAGCTTTTGGGCGAAGTTCTTACGGACAGCACAAAGAAGAATCTTCAGATGCGTGTAGATGCAGAAACAGGTGCTTGCGAAGGTAAGTTTGACCTTGCAAAGCGTGCAAAGGCTCAGAACCTTGACGCTATTCATGACACAGTTCACGAGATGGCAAAGGATGAAGCAAGACACGGCGCAGGCTTTAGAGGTCTTCTTAACAGATACTTTAAGTAATCATTAAAAAATAAAAAATCAAAAAAGTCAGCTTGATAATCGTATGACCAACAACTAACCGATTACACAACAGACTTTGAACAGGAGATTTGATAGTATGAAATATGTATGCGATGTTTGCGGATATGTTTACGATCCTGAAATCGGCGATCCCGATAACGGCGTTGATGCAGGCACAGCATGGGAAGATGTACCCGAGGATTGGGTATGCCCTCTCTGCGGTGTAGGCAAAGACGAATTTTCCGCAGAAGAATAATTAACAAATTGGCAATTTGGGAGCAGGCAATGCTTGCTCCCTTTTGTGTGTACGGGAGTAAATTATGAAAAAATTGATTTCGTGGAATGTAAACGGACTTCGTGCCTGTGTTACAAAGGGCTTTGAGGACTTTTTTAAAGATGTTGACGCAGATATTTTCTGTCTTCAGGAAACAAAACTTCAAGAGGGACAGATTGACCTCTTGCTTGAAGGATATCATCAGTATTGGTGCTATGCCGACAAAAAAGGCTATTCGGGAACGGCTATGTTCACAAAGGAAGAGCCTTTGAATGTATGTTACGGGATCGGCATTGACGAACACGACCATGAGGGCAGAGTTATCACGGCAGAATTTGACAATTGCTTTGTTGTCACCTGCTACACTCCAAACTCGCAAAGTGAGCTGAAAAGGCTTGATTACCGAATGAAATGGGAAGATGATTTCAAGGCATATCTGAAAAAACTTGAAGAAAAAAAGCCTGTTATTATGTGCGGTGATTTGAATGTTGCACACAAAGAAATTGATTTGAAAAATCCGAAAACCAACCGTAAAAATGCAGGCTTTACCGATGAAGAGCGTTCAAAGATGACAGCGTTGCTCGATGACGGCTTTATCGACACCTACCGCTATTTCTATCCCGATACAGAGGGCGTGTATTCGTGGTGGTCATACAGATTCAAGGCTCGTGAAAAAAATGCGGGCTGGCGTATTGACTATTTTATCGTTTCAAAAGCTCTTGAAAGCAAGCTTGACGGTGCAAAAATCCATACCGAAATTTTAGGTTCTGACCATTGCCCCGTTGAACTGACGATTGACATTTAAAAAGCAGAGCTTATTGAACACTCCGCTTTCATATGTTTTTTGTACAAAAAACAGGATACCAATCGGTACCCTGACAGTTGACATATTTTTATTATTGTGTTAATATACAAGTAACGAAACAGCTTTAGCTGTTTCGCAAGTTTGAGCAATAAAAAAATTAAAGATTAACCGCTCTGTTCACGACACAGGGCGGTTATTTCTTTATAGTAAACACAAAAGGTTGTTACCATTTGTAGGCAACAACCCTTTTTTTAGAATCAATAGTATTCTACTTTACCGCAACCCGAGCATTTTCTGCCGATTGTTTTAGTCTCATAATGGCTTTTCTCAGGAACATTAACTTTTTTGGTACCTACCTGTACATTAACCCATTCATTACGATACGAGCCCTTGCCACCGTTTAATCTGTGATTGACAATATGTTCTCCAAAATCATCACTTGATAAATCAGTAATGTCCGCACCACAGTCATTGCAAATAGTCCTGTCGTGTTCCTCATATACCGGTTCTTCATAAGTGTATGCTTCCTTGTCAACAACTTTTACCTTTTCAGTAATGTTTGTCCAACTGTGTGTATGCTGAGGCTTAGGAGTCGGCTTTGAAGATTCATTCTTAGATGAGTCAGCTTTTGAACTTGATGAACTGCTCTGCGGTGTTTTGGATGATTCAGATTTTGAACTCTCCTGCTTTGAGCTGTCGCTCTTAGATGAAGTGTCCTTTTTGCTGTCAGATTTTGAAGTATTTGACTTTGAGGAAGAATTGTTATTCTTGCCTGATGTGCTTGTGTCCTTCTTCTGAGAAGATGAGTTTGTAGGATAGCTGTCAACCTTTACCTTGTTCTGATTTGCCTTTTTCACTTCAGAAGAATCTACCTTGACGGTTTCACCCTTTTCGTTTTTAACCTCAACCTTACCGTCCTTATCAACTTTCACTTCTTTACCATTCTTATCAGTAATTTTGCCGTCAGCACCTACTTTGAGTCCTGCATCGGTAATTGCTTTATCTGTTTCGGAAAGAGTCGGTGCTGTTTCAGGAACTGTTGTTTCTTCTACGCTTGTAGTCTGAACTGTTGTTGCAGTCTTGTTCGTTGCATTACTATCGTCACAACCGCAACCCGAAAGCATTGCTGTTGCTGTAATCATTGCCGCTGCAATTGCAATTGTCATTGTTCTCTTAATGTTGTTAGTCGTTTTCATATGTCATTATCCTTTTATGTAAATTTGTGAAGAACTCTTATTCTCTGTAACAGTCGAAAAAATCAATACACTTTTTCTTACCATATAATTATAGCAAACTCCTCAGATGCAATCAAGTATCTGAGGAGTATTTATAATATTATATGATATTATGTCGTTATTTCAATTGATTTCTGACCGCCTGTTATGTCGGAAAAATTGTTTTTTGCACTTTTAACGAATGCGAAGATTGTTTTCAGAAGCATATTTCTTGTTTTGCTGTCAAGACCTGCAAAGGATTTTAGGATTGTTCCCGTGTTTTTAAGCGGATTTTTCAGCATCTCATTAAAGGTTGCGGTTTCGGTCAGCGACAAAAGGGCAAAAACCTCTTTTGTGAACTCCCGTCTTTGAGCAATTGTCAGCGATTCAACAAATTCTTTCAGCGTATGGTCAAAGAAAACGCTGAAATTTGTAGTGCTTTTCAGTCTGACAAGCCTGTTCAGCTCAATCTCCCACGAATAGACATCGTGTTGGAGAAAACCTTTTTGATTGCTCTTTACAATTGTGTAACTCTCCTCATGCTCAAACATCATGCCGAAAATGCTCGACTGCGGAACAAAGGTGTAGATTCTGTCGTCGACTTCATAAAATCCGCTGTCCCTGATTTTGTCAAGAGAAAACCCCGGTCCGTCAAAATTGTAAATATAATCAATGTGATTTCTTGAATTTTCATCGGTAAAAGCACCGGCATAAACCGCAAGGTTTCCGCCCTTTGAGTGACCGCCCAGAATGAATTTTCCGTTGAGCATACGGACTGCCTTTTCAAAATAATCAAGAGCCTTTTTCTGTGACGGCAACGGAAATGTGAAGAACATATTGAAGTCCTCCTGCCAGCCGACAAGAGAAAAGTCCGTTCCTCTGTATGAAATAAAATAATTCTTTTTGAGAAATTCAAAAGTGATTGCGGAAAACTGCATACTCACATCGGACTCAACCTCGTTTACATACCCCGAAACAAGAATTTTGCCGAATCTCTTGCTCTCTGCCGTTGCTTTCAAAAGGTCGGCGTCACCCTTCCACAATAGATTTTTCTCGTAATCATCGGTTGCAAACACACGCATTGCCGCCTGTTCAAGGGTAATTTCATCAAACAGACAGGACGATACCGCACCGTCAAAAGGAAGATATGAAAGCCGTGAAAGCACAAGTGCGTCAAGCTCGTTAAAACCATCCTGTTCAAATGTCAAATCGCCGCGCCAGCTTATGTAATCAAATATGTCAGCCATACAAATGCCTCCAATCTGTTTTCTCTCTGTAATTATTGTATCACTTTGTACTAATTATTTCAATGCAATTTTAAAAATTGAAAAAGAAAAGGACAAACGAATTCGTTCATCCTTTAACAGTATATGAAGTTATCTGAATTTTGCGATTTCTTCAAGAAATTGTTTTCCGAATTTTTCAAGTTTTGTTCTGCCCACACCCGAAACTTCAAGCATTTCATCGGGTGTTTCGGGGCATTTTTTGCACATATCAATCAGCGTTGCATCGGTAAAAATAACATAGGCAGGAACGCTCTTTTTGGATGCAATGCTTTTTCGCAAAGCCTTGAGCGCATCAAGTAATTCGGAATTGACAGGCACTTCGGGGCGGTGCGTTTTGACAACCTTTTCGGAGTTTTCAACTTTCTTCATCACAAGCCGTTCCCGTCCGAAAAGCACATCTCTGCTCTTTGGCAAAAGTTTTAGAACCTCGGTTTCATTGTCGGATGAAATATACTCCTTTTCGGCAAGAAAGTCAATTGTGCCGAAAATATGCCTTGCCGTAACCTCTTTCATTATTCCGTAGGTTGACTGATTGTTAAGCTCAGCTTTTAGAATTTTCTCGCTTTTACTGCCCTTTAACACATCACAAATCACGGGTTTGCCGTACCTTTGTCCTGTTCTTGCAATACACGACATAATTTTTTGAGCATCAATTGTGACATCAACAAGCTTGTGAACAGAAAGGCAGTTGGAGCATTTTCCGCAGTAAGCCTTTTTTTCACCACCGAAATACCGCAGAATAAATCCACGCAGACAATCGTTTGTAGTGCTGTAAAAGGTCATATATTTTAAGCGTTCAAAATCACGCTCACGAATTTGCTCGTTTTCTTCAATTGTAAGCTCATCGTTGCCCTCGGAATTTTCAATCATAAAGCGATTTAGGCGAACATCCTTAGGACTGTAGAGCAAAATACAATCAGCCTCACCGCCGTCACGACCTGCCCGTCCTGCCTCTTGATAGTAGCTTTCAATGTTTTTCGGCATATTGTAATGGATTACATATGTAACATTTGACTTGTCAATTCCCATACCGAAAGCATTGGTTGCGACCATAATATTTTTTCGGTCAAAAACAAAATCCTCCTGATTTTTCCTGCGTTCGTATTCATCAAGACCTGCATGGTATCTTGCCGCCGAAAAGCCGTTATCGCAGAGCAATTCGCAGACAGATTCAACATTTTTTCGGGTTGCACAATAGACAATTCCCGACCTGTCGCCACGCTCCCGAATGAGGTCAATAAGCTTTTCGTCCTTTGACGATGACTTTATTACGCCAAAGAAAAGGTTTGGGCGGTCAAATCCCGTTGTAATTTCAAACGGATTTTCAAGCCTGAGAATTTTCTTTATGTCTTCTTTTACATCATTCGTAGCCGTTGCGGTAAATGCTCCGACAATCGGACGATTTGCAAGGCTTTCAACAAATGAAATAATTTTGAGGTAACTCGGTCTGAAATCCTGTCCCCATTGTGAAACGCAATGAGCCTCGTCAACTGCAACCATTGAGATTTTTATCTTTTTACAGGTGTCGAGAAATCCGTCAGTCAACAGCCTTTCGGGTGCAACATAGATGATTTTGTATTTTCCGTGTTCAACATTTGAAAGCACTCGCAGAAATTGCGGATATGAAAGCGAGCTGTTTATATATGCCGCAGGAACTCCCGACTGAACGAGTGAGCCGACCTGATCCTTCATAAGCGAAATCAGAGGTGACACAACAATTGTCACCCCGTCAAAAAGTAATGCGGGAATCTGATAGCACATAGACTTGCCCGCACCTGTGGGCATAATGCAAAGTGCATCCCTGCCGTCAAGCAAAGCGTCAACTATCTGTTCCTGTCCGTCTCTGAAAGAATCGTGTCCGAAGTAATCTTTTAACACGCTTAATTTATCACTCATCTTTTTGCCCTTATCTATAATTCTTTATTGGAATTATAATCATTGTATTCTCTTTCAATCCAAGCCATAAGCAGATTTACAATTTTCTGCTGTTCGACCTCGTTAAGCTGTTTGTCCTTTGCAACTCTGTACCACTTGTTAAGACACCCTCTGCAACAACAGGCACAGGCGTGCTGTGCGATAAAAACAGGGTGTCCCCTCATAGGCGTTTGCTTTCCGTCATTCGGAATATATTTTGGTGCAAGCCGTGTTCTGACAAAATCTTCTGCATGGGAGCGGATTTTATTCATTCCCTTTTCATTAATATAGTCAATGTCCTTTTGCTTTAAATGAAACCGACTGCGAAAATCAGATTTTTTCAGTTTGTTTAGTGCCTCATCTATCGTTTGCATTGTTCATGCCTTCTTTTATTGTCATACCTTAATTATAAACAATTACTACGGTAATGGCAAGAAAAAATGCACTTATTTTCTGTTACAGAAAAAACAACCCCACGATTGTTTTACCGTGGGAGTTGTTTTCATAGGGTTGCTTTTCAATTATTTTTAGAGATTAAACATCTTTGCAATATTTTTCAGCAAGGGCAAAGAACGCTTTTTCGAGCGAATCCAAGGTTTGCTCCGTCATACTGACCGACATACTGTTTTTGTCGGAAAATATGATTTCAACGATTGTAACCGTGGCGTCATCGACTGTCAGTCCTTTGTTTTTTGGATTATATTTTTTCAGAATTTCCAATGCGTCTTCGGCGGTGTCACACAGCAGTCTCATATCCGTTTCGTCGATCAAAACATTTTCAAAAGCGATATAACCGCATTTGCAGATAGCGTCAAAAAGGAAATTTACACCTTTTTTTCGCACATAAAAAGAACAGCAGTAATCAAAATTTGAATGATTTTTTGAATAGCTCACGGATACAATTTCTTTTTTTACACGCATTTTTCGTTTGGAAATATTATGAAATAACGACCGTAAAGTCATATCGGTTATGTCATGGCAGCCCCGCAGAACGGACAGAATTTCGGCGGATTGCCGTCAGGCTTATATCCGCAAGCCGAGCAAACAATTGCCGCAGCATTTTGCGGAGTAAACGGCTGTGAAACTTGCTGATTTACTGTGTTGCTCTGCATAGGCATTCCGTTCTGCTGATAGCCCATATTGTTCTGCATGGGCATTCCGTTCTGCTGATATCCCATATTGTTCTGCATA
>ULNW01009641.1_pt1 | contig 11035 bp, 6 predicted proteins | sample 1952021 | NCBI WGS metagenome assembly ULNW01 (sample SAMEA4835587, study PRJEB28245) | human gut metagenome | biome: gut microbiome; material: fecal sample | place: Denmark | collected 2008 | reverse complement strand
TGTCCGTAAGCAAAACGCATTTTACGGACAAACCGCCATTTTCATCGATTTGTCCGTAAACGACAGTGATTTTGCCAAATAAAGCGTCTGATAAATCAGCACACTAATAATTTGCCGCCAGCCTCTTTTAGGTCATTTCCATCATTGCAGGCGCTTATCACGTATACGCAAAAAAACCGAATCAGATTTGCGATTGATTGCAAACCATCCGGTTTTTCAATTTGAAGCATAGTGTTTTCTCAGCCTTTTTTCAGCTAATGATGATTTTTAACGATCCAAATTTTTTCGTTATCCTGAGCAATGAAACTCTTTTGCTTCTTCTTTGGATACAGTGCTGCATTTTCCTGTCGGAGCTTCTTAATTCCGGCACGGACGCTCAGATGGTCATTTTTAATGCAATAGACGTTTCCTGGAAGATTTGTGAACCTGACCCTCCCCTGTTCATCCGATTGGACGATGAACTCTTTTTGGTTGCGATACAGCTTGCGCCTGCCGTTTCTGGCAAAAAGCTGGAAAGCTTCGCCAACGACAGGTTTTCCGTCCGCATCGGCAACGATGAAATCAAGGTTGATCTTGCGCTTTTTAAGCAAGCCGCCGTGGATAATTCTGTACAAAATATAAAATACAGAAAAAATCGCCATGACGCATCCTAACATAACGGCCGCTTGAATCAAGTTGTTCATCAGGGATGCACCTTCGACTTCACGTGCAATCTTCTTCGTATATGGCACTCGATACCCAGTCACAAGCATTCGATGAGAATTGATCATGTACGGCGTGCACGTCATCAGTGTCGCCAAATCCTTGTCCTTGACCGGAAGAAGCGATTTGACCTTATTTGGCTTGATGACCTTGATGTTGTAAACCTTGTAGGCCATATTCTTTCCATAAACGCTGATTACGAACAAATCGCCCTTCTTGACCTTGTCAAGGTCCGTAAACAGCTTGCGTTCAGGCAGGCCACGATGGGCAGCAATAACTGTTCGCTTTCCTTTTCCGCCGGTCGGAAACGATGACCCTTGCAAAACGGCTGCGCCATAATTGAGCGTGTCGGCCGTCGTCAGATTAAATAACGGTACGTTAACGTTGATTTTCGGAATCACGACCCGACCCAGCAGATGCTTGCGCAACTTCTTGGCATTCATGTTGCCTGTCCCGCGAAACGGGTCTTTGGCAGCTTTTTTAGCAGCACGTTCATTTTCTGCTCTGAGCTTTGCAAGTTCTTTCGCATTTCTTTTGGCATCAAGTTTCTGGGCTTCTTCAATACGTTGATTATCAATAAAATTATTTATCGATTCAACGTAGAAAGGGTATAGCATAATCAACAATCCTGCCAAAAAGGCAATCATCAGCAAAACTTGAATCCAAAAATCATTTTTCGATTTCTTCTTTTTTTCAGCCATTCTTTTTCCTTTTGATACTCAATTGACATTACGTTCAGTTTAACACAAAAAGGGATCGGAAAGTTCATTCCCGACCCCCAAAATTGGTATATGAATAATGAGCTATTTAGTTGTGATGAATAAAATCACGAATTAGATGTTTTCACGACGGTTGCGGCGTACAATCATAGTACCTACAGCACCAGCCATTACAACGACACCTGCAGCGATGAAGAGAACGATACCCATGCCGCCTGTTGATGGAAGGAAGCCGCCCTTCTTCGTGTTGGAAATCTTTTGACCGTCAGCTGCTTGAACCGTCTTGTAGCTGTCCTTTGCAACTGTGAACAAAACAGGATCCTTAAGCAAGTCGTAGCCTGTAGGAGCTTTAACTTCTTTTACAGCATATGATTCGCCGGCTTCAAGCGACTCAGAATACTTCAAACCTGCAAATTCAAATTGACCGTTTTCGCCAGTTGTCTTCGTAGCAACGTTTGTGTTGTTCGTATCAAATGTGTAGCCATCTTTTTCATTGCCGTGAGCATACTTGACAACTTGACCGTTCTTAACGATAACAAGTTGGAATTGTGCACCTGCAAGCGTCTTTGATTGGTTAGAACCATCAACCTTGACGAACTTCTTGCCGCCTGTGAAGACTTCTTCTGACTTGACTTCGTGGTGTGCTTCGTTGTCAACCTTGGCAGTAGCCTTGTTAGGAATACCAGTGTCAATCAATGTAAGATCTTCAATGCTGAGATGACCCTTAACAGTTGTCTTGAGCGTCTTGCCGGCAAATGCAGCAAGATTTGCGGCAGGAATCGTGATCGTGAAGCCGTTGTCGGCATTCTTCTTAACAGTATACTTGTTGCTTGCAAGACCTTCGATTTGAATCGTATCAGCATCCATGATCAAGCCCTTGCTTGGATTATCAGTAATCGTGTAGACTTTCTTGTTAGCAATATTCCAAGGAACAACCGTTTCGATAGTGTAGTTGATCTTTTCGCCGGCAGTGAAGTCGTGGTGTGAGCGATTGTCATTCAAAGTCTTCTTGTCGGATTGCTTAACGTTCTTTGGATAGATGTTGATCGACTTTTGAACAGTCTTTCCGTCTGCCCCGTAAATCGGCATTGCCAAAACGAACGGTTCTGCTTTTTGAGTAATGTTTGCAGGAGCATCTGTTTCAGCAAAGAGGTATGCCTTGTAGTTTCCGTTTGCGTCTCTCAACGGAAGGTTTGCAAATGATGCCAGACCACCGTTGGCAGTTGTCTGTTTGCCAACAACCGTTGCCGTCTTTTGAAGCGCATCAGCCTTCTTTGCAACTGCGGCACTCGCCGTCTTGGCTGCATCGGCAGGACTTTCATTCTTATCGCCGGTTGCCGTCTTGTATGCATCAGCATATTCGCTTGTTACGTCGTATGCCGTAAATTCAACGCCATCAAGTGCTTCGGCATTGTTCTTGGTCAACCATGCATTGATTTCGTCTTGTGACTTGCTGTTGTCAATCTTGTCAGAAGGCAAAGACTTGTCAAATACGTATTTGTGCAACGTAACGGTTGCCGTTTCCGTTGACGTTTCTGCAGCCTGTGCGGTCTTGACGCCAACGGCACCCTGCAATGCCAATGGCAATGCAAGTAACAATGTTGCTAATGCATTTCTCAATTTCTTATGATTCTTCATTTTTAATGCTCCTCTTTATAATTTCTTCTCCCTACGCTTACTAAAACAACTAAACATATTATTCCTATGCCGAGCAATGCCATAATCGATTTTGCTTCACCAGTTTGCGGCAACATCCCCCATAACCCTTTTTTCCTGACACTGTTCGGTGTCGTTGGCTTGCCTGAAGTATTCGGCTTGCCTGAAGTATTCGGCTTGCCTGGAGTATTTGGCTTTCCTGGAGTATTTGTCTTGCCGGAGTTGCTTGGCGGATTCTCAATACTGTAATTATAAATGCGCGGCTTGGCGGCACTGACTGCCCCATCAGACAGTTTTTGATCATAAAGTTCTTCCAAAGCGGTGCCGTTGACTTTAACGCCGTCAGACAGCTTCTTTGGAATATAAACTTCGATCTTGCGTGCTTCATCGGTAATCCTGTATCCTTTGGGTGCCTGAACTTCGCTGAAGTAGTAGGTGCCAGAATCAAGACTCTCACGGTCATACATGACCAAACCTGCCGAGTTGGACGTGAATTTTGCAATTTCATCGTCGCTGAGCGGAGAAGCACTTGCCTTAAAACCGCCATTATTTGTGCAATATAATTTTATTGAACCGTCCAAGCGGTACAAAACAAATTTTGCATCGCTCAACGGTAACTCTCCGCCGGCGTTTTTGCCATATTTGAAGAAATAGGCTGAACGCTGCACGAGCGAAGTTTTACCTTTGATTTGAAACCACATCAGACCTTGATCATCAATTTTGAAGTCATCATTCATCAAAAAGACGAATGGGAGAGTAAACGTTCCGTTGTTCCCTGCATTTTCAATGACTCCGTTCTCATCGGTCTGAACGATCAGGTACGCATCGCACCCGGGAACGATAAAATCGATCGAAGAATTTACCTTGTTTCCGGTCTGTCGACTGAGAGGCTTCAAGCTATGCTTTTCAATGAAGTTCTTCGCATAACTCTGACCTCCGAGCGGGAATTTTGCGGTAAATTCCTTTGGATCATCAGCTTCATTAAACTGATCCGAAATATCATATATTTCGAACGTCGGCGCTCTCAGTTTGGTAACATCCGTTCCTGAAGGAAGATTGAGTCCCAAACTGATATGGATGTGAATATCTTGAGTGATACCCGTTGTCGAATCAGCGGATGCTTGCCCGGATCCTGCGAATACAGCAGTCATAAAGGCAACGATCATGAACAATAATTTTAATACTCTCTTCATGATCACACCCCCTTTGAACTGCGAATCCGTCGCCAGATGAGCACCTCAGTCAGGGCACACGCAACAACGATCAGCAGCGATCCCAATGCTTCAAACAACAATCTGCCCGGTCCGCCTGTTTGAGGAAGCATCCCTCCGACAGGATAATTCAAAACCTGAAGCGTTGTCGGTTTGTTCTTCTTAGGATTCATGGCAATGATGCTTGCGTAAGCAGGATTATTAATCTTGTTGCCATCAGCATCCGTGAGCGTAATCGAAGATTCCTTATCCTTGACGTCGCTCATGTTCTTCTTGCTCAAAATGAAATAGATCGGGGTGTCAAGTTTTGTATAACCTGATTGCGTTCTCGTTTCGACGAGCTTGTACCGACCGGTAAGCAAGCCTTTATAGCTGATTCGTCCGTTAACGCCCGTCGATACGTCTTGAATGTACGGTATCCACTTGCCGTCTGCCAAACGATACAAATCAAAATGAACGTCACGCATGACCTTCTTATCGATGGCATCGCGTTTCAAAATATCGAAGTCGACATTATACCCAGTAATCGTAGCATCACCGGAAGTATGCGTCACTTCCTTATCTTTATCATACTTCGTATAAACAACCCTGTTGTCCAACCCTTCGATTGATGCGGTATTGGCTACGCGATCCTTGCCTGACGTCAAAATCTTTGTCTGATATTTGATTCTGTAAGGCCGACTGACATAGTTGGCCCTTTCGCCAGGATTGTTCTTCTGGTCATCATTGAACGTGATAATCATCTGTTGAGTGACTCTTCCGTCGGAAGTAGTATACGGAACAATTTTCACATTGTATGCCGATTTCGGAAGCGGTTTGCTCGAAAGATTGTCATGCCACTGATCGGATCCTTCGTATCGATATACTTCAACTGAGTCTTCAACAAAAATCTGCTTTCCGTCAAGGGTATCCTTGATGGCACCGTTAGGATAGGTGACATACGCCTTGTTGACGTCAATCGTCCAGTTCACGAGACTGTTGTCGTTTTCATCAACTGCCCCGTCCTTTTCGAGTCTGCTATACCAATGCCAATAGTCATTTGTAACACTGCCTTTTTTGTCATTTCCTTGATACAAGTCAGCATAATCAGTATAGTGATTCTTGTCGCTGTTGTATCCGACCGGTCCAAGTTTTACGCCATACGAAATCTCGTATTGGTGGTTCGTATCAGGCAAATGGATAATCAGAAGCTTTGCAGGCGACGTATGGGTCTTTCCGTCCTGATTGTACGTTGTCGTCGTTTCCCGAATCTCTCGTCTGACTTGACTCGTAACATCCTTGTTGTCAGTCAGGTCTTTAACCTTGATTGTCGATTCAATCAGCGTTTGATCACCGGTAATCGTATCCTTGACCATATAGTTACTCATCGGAAGCTTGTCTGCGTTGACGTAGACCTGCCAATGCAAGAGACCATCCGTTCTGTGGACCCCGGTATTGCTCTTGCTGATCCCGACGTTTTTAGAAATTCCGCCGTCAGCAGGAGCGCTGTCGCTCGTTTGCTCATCGCCAAACTGTGCCCAGTTTCCTGATTCTTGAGAAGAATCACGTGTTGTCTGATACTTTACTTCATAAAGCGCAGCCGGTGTTTCGCCCTTGAACGTGATTTTGAAGCCTTTGTATCCGCCTTCGCCTGATCTATTGTCTTCTTTGATCGTATATTTGCCAGGGTCAACCAAAATATTCGTGTTCCAGTCTCCGGGTCCGCTGCTTCGATAGACCTTGACGGCATTCAGTCCGCCCACCAAGCTAAGCTGATTGCCGCGATTGGTATAAAAGTGATCTGTCAAAGTCAGATTCTTGAACGTCTTAAAAGAATTGTCGCTTGTAGCCTCATAGAATTTTACGGACCAGTCGATCTTATTTTGGGTAACATTCGTATGCGACTTGGAAACATGTTCTTTTACTTGATCGTACCAGATGCTGCCTTCGCCTTCATTGTCATGTCCGTCTTTGACGCGATTCTTGATTTGGGTTCCTTGCGGTAAACCATCCGGCAAAATCGATCTGTAGCGAATCACATACCCTTTGCCGTCTGAATTCTTAATCTTGATCGTTGCAACTTCACGATCATATTTGGTTGCATAAGCAATTGAATATTCGCTGCTTGAAAGCTTGCGACCGATTTTGATGTTGTTCTCATTTTGATTGAACGGATTTCCGTCAATTGATGCAGCCTCATAGATTTCAAAACTGTTCTTATCAAACGTTCCTCTGTACAAACTGTCCAACAAGATCGTGCTGTCGCCGAACTTGTGACCAACAAGGTTGTAGTAGATTGTCCAATCAACTCTGTTGCTGTCTTTTTGAACGCCTTTTTTAACAATCGTGCTGCCCCTGTCCCACCAATGTGCCCAAAGTTCCTTGGATGCATCGGCGAGATGTTTGTCGCCATCATATGAGGAAACCTTATTGCCGATCTTCGTCGTCTCACGATTACCGGAATCATTCGTAATATTCGTTTCGTACTCTACACGATATGCGCCCTTGATTTTGTGCTTAAAATGAAGCTCATAACTCATGCCATCGGCAGACTTGACGATTTCATATTCTTGCGGATTAACTTTTTCCTTGCTTTTTTCGATGACTCTGCCATAAGAATCAAGTCGAACGGAATAAACATTGAAACTGCCATAGTCGATTTTATGTTCAGAATATTGACTGTCAGCATGATACAAATTGTCTTTCAAAACAGGATTCTCAATATCGTTTAGCCCTTTGTTGAAATCTATCGTCCAATGTGCTCGCTTCGGCTGCCAGTCGTTCCCGAGAAACCAACCGTTTTTTGTCACGTCGCCGAATTTTTCATCCGTATGCTGCTTGATTTCAACATTGTAAGTCGTGCTGTCTTTCAACGGAATCTTGATTTCCTGACGATTTTCTTCGGAAAAGCTTTCAATATCCAGAGATGATTCGAGGTGTGCCGTTCCTTTGCGTCCTTGAATCTTTTTGATGTTGTCATTAAAAGTCATGACCAACGGATATCCGTTGTATTCATTGTCAAACGTGCCGGACATCTGCCATGTCCCAAATTCCGTTCCGTTCTCATTCTTGAGCTTGCCATCACAGGAATTATATGCCTTGAAAGCCCTTGGAACATAAATCGTATATGTGTCGCCCGGATTGATGTCCGCATTATCAGGAAAACTGAAATTATAATCAATCGATATCTTGTCGCCGTCTCTTAATATGTATACATCATTATTCTTAAGTTCCTCTGATGTCGAATCTTTATGACTGACCATAATTTTTACGCTGTCAATAAAACTGACGGTATTGTTTTGATTCAACTCAACCGCAGCATTTGCCTTTTCGCCGTCGAACTTCCCCATGGCAAAAACAATCGCAAATACCGTGGCCACCGCCCCCAAAATGCAGAGCAGCTTTTTAAATATTTTATTTCTTTCCATATCAGTTGCTCTCCATTCTTATCTATCACTAACCAACAAATACTCCAAACATAACGTCTGAAAGATACCGTCATCAGACAACCTCTCTTCGCCAAACAACCGTATCTGCCCCAAAAAGAAAATCCATCTCTCCACTAAAGATTGAATCGTCCATAATAAATGTTTCAGGAACTCGTTAACGTTCCCAAAACAACTGTTGCAAACTACAAATTGAATTCTTCTTCAAAATTCAAACATAATTCACAAATCCTTCACTTTGAATTATAGCATAGCAAAAATTGTTTTCCAACAAATAAATTATAGAAAAATTCATTTTTGTTCACAAAAATAGCATATTTGTTAAAACACACTATTTATTTTCTTCTAATCGCCAATTTTTTGTCAAAAATGACAAAAACCACTATTACAGTAATGTGCTTGTCTTTATTCTATTTCGTATTAAATTAAAGCAAATGCTTTTTTTAAGATGAGTCTGCAATGGACTATATGCGGCATTGCAAAAAATGTATTCGATTACAGCTATAATATAATGCTGGTACTTGATTTTGATCTTGAACGGATTTTAATAACGTTGTTATTGTAATATAGCAGAAGAATAATTCACATTTATTTCATCTTTACGATATCCTCTCACATTTCGGTTATTTCTAAACTTATTTTAATCTTGATAAAGAATGCCGCTTTTCGTATTAATTTAAATAAATGATACCGCTTATCAAGGACTTGATTAAAAAATTTCAGAACATCTTAAACGCACACCAGCTGAATTCCTTATAATCCTCAATAGTGTTGCTCGAATTTTATTCTGATTTTTCATAAATTCATCGCAGTCCAACTTATCAGATGCCATTCCAATTCGTGATTTTGAAATTATTTTCATTCTTAATTTACCTCCTTAAACCTTTGATATTCAAAGATTTGCGAAATGGCCTCAGATTTTATTTGAAAAAAATAAAATATTTCTCTTGCATTTTTAATAAACCTTGATATAATGAAGTCATTCAATGCAAAGCAATCATGCAAGTCTTGGAAATAAGTCAAAGGAGGTCGGATGTCATGAAGCAATGCAAGATGAATAACGTAGCGTCATCTCGAATTATTAGCCTAGTCATCTCCCTGTGCGGTTTCGTGCCATCTGATGTCTCGGCTTAGTTAGAGTGCAAGAATTTCAGATCCGGCACATGCACCAAGGCGGCGCTGGATCCTTATACCCGAATTGGACCCCGATGCCGGCTTAGTGCCAGTATCGGTTTTTTTATCATTCAGATTGAATGATTGCTTCCCGCTGCGAAAGCCATTTTGAGGAGGAGTTACTTATGACAGATACAAAAACAGTAGATCTTGATTGGAACAACTTAGGCTTCGAATATATGGATCTACCATACCGCTACCGCGCATATTGGAAGGACGGAGAATGGCACAAGGCTGGCCTGGTTGAAGATTCATCCATTACGATTAATGAAGGTTCTCCTATCGTCCATTACGGTCAAGGATGTTTCGAAGGCATGAAAGCATACCGTTGCAAGGACGGCAGCGTCAATCTTTTCCGTCCGGATCAAAATGCGGCTCGAATGCAACGCAGCTGTCAGCGTCTTTTGATGCCGGAAGTTCCGACGGAAATGTTCGTTGATGCTTTAAAGCAAGTCGTTCGTGCCAATCAGGCATACATTCCACCATATGGCACCGGTGGTACTCTTTACCTTCGTCCGTACATGATCGGCGTTGGTGAAAACATCGGCGTTCACCCGGCAACGGAATACATCTTCTCCGTATTTGCAATGCCTGTCGGCAACTACTTCAAGGGCGGCCTGACACCGACGAATTTCCTTGCTGCTGATTATGACCGTGCCGCACATAAAGGTACTGGTCAATCCAAAGTCGGCGGCAACTATGCAGCCAGCCTTCTTCCTGGCGATATTGCACACAAGCGCGGCTTCTCAGACTGCATTTACCTTGATCCGATTGAACATAAAAAGATTGAAGAAGTTGGTTCGGCTAACTTCTTCGGCATTACGCGCGACGGTAAATTCGTGACGCCTAAGTCACCATCTATCTTGCCTAGTGTTACTAAATACTCTCTTCTTTACCTTGCTGAACACAATCTTGGCATGGAAACAGAAGAAACTGATGTCTACATCGACCAGCTCGATAACCTTGCAGAAGCAGGTGCTTGTGGGACGGCTGCCGTAATTTCACCAATCGGCGGCTTCCAAGTGGGCGACGAGTTCCACGTCTTCTACAGTGAAACAGAAGTTGGTCCCGTAACCAAGAAACTTTACGACGAATTGACGGGTATTCAATTTGGTGATCGTCCGGCTCCTGAAGGCTGGATCGTCAAAGTCCCTCTTGACTAGTATCAGAATTTAGTACACGCTCGGGCAGGAATAACATCATAAGATAATTCTTCCTGCACTGAGTTTTGATAGAGCTCAGTTCGACTGAACTCTATTTTTTCGGCTTAAATTCAGTAAATATGTAGTTTTTTCAAAAAAGTTGTTTAATAAGGTCTGCATTTTTTATTTGAGAGTTATTGAGAATTATTATAGGGGGTAATTATATGAACGCTGATACATCAACTACAAGTACAAACAAGCCAACAACCAAAGATTACGTTTATCGGGTTTCCGCTGCTGTCGCCAATGCTATTTTGGTCACGCTCGGCATCGGCCTCTTATTCCAGACTATCGCACAATTCATTCATTGGCAGCCGCTTTATGACGCAGGAACGATGGGGACGGTTCTGCTTGCGCCGGCACTTGGCGTCGCGGTTGCCTCGCAGCTTGACGTTAATACGCTTGTCATCTTCAGTGCCATGATTTCAGCAACGGTCGGTTCAAACGCAGTACATTTTACGACAAAAGCGGTCAACGGAACTTCTGCCGTCGGCGGCACGCTTCTTCAAGCAGCCGGCAGCCCTTCATTTTCAACCGGACAGCCTGTCAGTGCCGTTGCCGCAGCATTGATTGCTGCACTTGTCGGCAAATATCTGACCGGTAAAACACCGCTCGACATGGTTTTGGTTCCTTTTGGGGCAACAACCGCCGGAACGATTTCAGGCTTGGGACTTGCTGCCGTTACAACGCCGCTCTTGCTTGACATCAGTCGATTCATTGAGCAATCCATGCACGTCAATCCGGTCTTGGGGTCTGTCTGCGTTTCGCTTGCATGGGCATTATTCTTGATGTCACCGGCTTCTTCAGCAGCTCTTTCGATCGCCTTGACGCTTGATCCGATCAGTTCTGCAGCGGCACTTATCGGAACAACGTCACAGTTTGTGGCTTTCACTGCAATGTCATGCCGACAAAACAACCTTGGCGCAAACATCGCTCAAAGTCTGGTA
>ULNW01026294.1_pt1 | contig 11255 bp, 10 predicted proteins | sample 1952021 | NCBI WGS metagenome assembly ULNW01 (sample SAMEA4835587, study PRJEB28245) | human gut metagenome | biome: gut microbiome; material: fecal sample | place: Denmark | collected 2008 | reverse complement strand
GCGGCACTATACATCTTATATTTTCAAATGCATCATATGGTCTTGTTCTCGCAATAACATTTTTTAATATGCCATTGCATACTATCAAATCAAGTATCAATGCCACCGCACACATGATTCCTACTTTCCTTGTATCTGAATATATCAGCAGAGCCAAGGTAAATAATATCCAAATAAGTCCATAATTTCCGAGTGAAGTAAATGCTTTTACAACCCCGTTTAGAACCTCATTTCGCAGATTATCCTGTACATAATACAAAATGTGTAAATCAATCTGTGTAATCCATGAAATCATATTTTTCTCCAATCTTTCGTCTCTATATACGCTTTTCTCTATTTTTTACATCTGTTTTCTGACTACTTTGTATTCATCACCGTTTCTGTAGTAAGGACATGTCTCCCGCTTATTTGTCATAAACCTCACAAAATCGTCCTCATCCATATTCACGTCACATACATACTCTTCATATTCCTCATCGTATGTATAATTTGCACATGTATCACATTCAGACATCTTTTTCCTCCTGAGTTGCTTTTGTTAAAATGAATATCATCTCAAAAAATTGACTTAATTCACTTTTAATATTTATTTTTCCTATTTTTGATTTTAACATAAATCACATGAGTTTTACAATAATTACACTTGCTATCATTCCTGCCAAAGTACAAAAAAGTGCTCCGGGTAATGTCCAGCCTGTTTTTTCAAATGGTTTGTTCTTCTCTGTTGACGTTGCCAGAAAATACACTGAAATTGTGTAGAAAATCGTTTCCGAACAGCTCATAAGTATTGAAGCCAGCATTCCCTCTTCTGAGTCTGTTCCAAATTTTTTAAAAACATCCAGCAATAATCCTGTTGCCGCTGATGATGAAAACATCTTTACCAATGACAGCGGTACAAGCTGTGCCGGAAATCCGATTACCGACAACGGCTTTGACAGCAAATCACCTATTATATCAAGTATTCCCGATGTTCTGAGTATTCCTACCGCCAAAAGCAATCCTATAAGTGTCGGTAAAATTTCATATGTGACTTTGAAGCCTTCTTTTGCCCCTTTTGTAAATGCAGCAAACATATCAATCTTTGTGCTGAGACCAAGAATGACTACTCCAAATATTACCATTGGTATGATAATATTAGACAAATAGTTTATCATAGCATGCTCCTCCTGGAATGTCTGATTATTCCATTGCAAAAATCTAATTTCTTATGTATAATAAATACTTGATAAATTACACTTTTATGATAAGGAGGTCCCATGAATACAGTTTTTATCGCAGATGATGAGTTGATAATCAGACAAGGTATCAAATGTATCATTGATTGGGAGCAACTTGGTTTTGAAATAATCGGAGAAGCATCAAACGGTGAAGATGCTCTCAATTTTATTTTAAGTAAAAAACCTGACCTGGTTCTTATGGATATACGCATGCCAAAAATGCTTGGTCTTGAAGTTGTTGAAAACGCAAGAAAACGAGGCTTTAACGGAAAAGTTATAATTCTCAGCGGTTATACCGATTTTAAATACGCACAGGCAGCGATTAAAAACGGCGTTGACTATTATCTCACAAAACCTATTGATGAAGACGAACTCTACGAGACAGTAAGTGCCATAAGTTCACAGATAAATAAAGAAGCCAAAGAAGAGGAAACTCTTAGTAATTACCGTGACAAAGCAAAGGGCATGATTCTTTTCGACATACTTACAGGCGTTCCTACAATAAACAATATTGCAGACATGAATATTCACGCTGACATATATCAGGTTGTCATTTACGAAAAATACAGTCATCATGCAACTGAGCTTCCATATAAATTTTCAGATTTGCTTAAAGTTACAAATGAATCAAACAGTTCATATGAAAGCATTGAGATTGAACAAAACGAAGTTATTCTGCTCAAAGGTGCTTTTACACTACATAAATTCCAAGAATTTTTAGAGCATTACAACAGAGAACAAAAACCACAGGAGAACTCTCCTCTCGACTCTCTGTTTATTGCATACGGCAGAGAAGTCACTTCTATTGAGGATGTGCATATTTCTTATGAAGAAGCCCACAAACTTCTTCAGAGAAGGTTCTTCTGTGAAGATAAACAGCATACTATAGGATATGATGAACTACCGCGTGAGGAACTTGAAAACACTTATGAGATTTCCGACAGCCATTTACAGGATTACTGTGAAAAACTCACAGGATATATTCAGGCTTCAAAGAGAAATCAGATTGCCGAAACTTTACACGAACTTGAACATAATCTCTTTAACTCAACAAGTGATATTTCAAGAATAAAGCTTTTTTTGACTGATTTATATTTGTCGATAAAAGAAAAAATTTCGCATCTGTACCACAATGCTAATATTGCTTTCCCCGGAAATGCGGAAATCATCGATTATATAGGAAGCAAATATTATCTCTATGAGATAATGCTGTATTTCACCGAACAATTTGACATGATTACCAGAACAATAGGCAATCCTACCAGCGAAGGTGTTATGGACGATATTATACATTATATTGAACACAACTATATGGATAATATCAAACTTGAAAATATTGCACCGCTTTTTGGTTATAACAGTTCATACCTCGGCAAAATCTTCAACAAAAAAGTAGGCGAGGGATTCAATATATTTGTAGACAAAGTAAGGATTAAACACTCTAAAGAGCTTCTCCTTACAACAGACCTCAAAGTTTATGAGATAGCAGAAAAAGTTGGCTATAAAAATGTTGACTATTTCCATACAAAATTTAAGAAATATGTCGAAATGAGCCCTGCTGAATTCAGAAAGAAAAACAAGGATACCATTTGACAAAATATAATGCATATGGTACTATTGCCAACAGTGTTGAAGTTATCGGCACTATGCGGATATGATGGAATTGGCAGACATGCAAGATTTAGGTTCTTGTGCCGTGAGGCGTGCAGGTTCGACTCCTGTTATCCGCATAAACCAACAAAAAGAAGTCCTTTTTATTGGACTTCTTTTTTAATTTTTATTGTGTCTTAAATCTCTCTACCGAATCAGACATATCATTTGCCGCAGTGCTTACTGTCATTGACATTTTGCTTACGTCTTTTACTATCTTCAATACGTCCTCGCCCGCTTTAAGTGTTTCCTCAATATTCTGCATGTTTGTTTCAGCCTGCAGATTCAAATTATTTATGTCATCCGCTATACAAGATGTCTCACCTTCAAGTCTTTCTGTTGCCTCTCTGATATTAGTAACTCCTTCTGCAACGGATTTGATACATCCTTTAACTTTCTCAAAGATTTTTCTTGTATTATTCATATCCTCAGACTGCCTGTTTATCGCATCCTGTACAGTTTCCATAGTCGATATTGTCTTTTCGGAATTCTCACCGAGATTCATAATCATCTTTTCTATATCTGCTGATGCAGCATTACTCTGGTCAGCCAGTTTGCTTATCTCCACAGCTACAACCGCAAAACCTTTTCCGCTTTCACCGGCTCTTGCCGCTTCAATAGATGCGTTAAGGCTCAACAGATTTGTTTCTTCAGCTATCGACGCAATAAGATTTACAGCTTCTTTTATTTTTTCTACAGATATATCCGTCTCGCTTGTCTGCTCTCTTATTTTATCTATCGCATCAAGCACTCCTTCATTTGAAGTGTATAAATCCTTAAGACTATTAGCTACCTCACTTCCTGATTTAAGCATATCTGTCGCTGCATCCGAAAGACCGTCAACTTCATCTCCAGTATTTCCAAGCATATGATTAATATTGTTTACGTTTTCCGTAGCACTTCCCGTAACCTCTGCCTGATTCTTTGCACTCGAAAGTACACTCTTAAGATTTTCACTGATTGATGACATGGCATCACTCGCCTGCCCTGCAACATTACTCATGTCTTTTGACGAACTGTCAAGTCTTGATGTGTTTTCTGATATTGAACCTATCATATTGTGAAGGCTTTCCTGAAGGCTTTTTGTGCTTGCTGAAAGTTTTCCTACTTCATCTTTTCTGTTTAAATTTTTTTCATTTATATTTACACTCAGATTTCCCGAAGCCATTTTCTGAACTACCAGAACACTATCCTCAATAGCAGCTGCTATTCCCTTTGATGCAATAAAGCATACAAATATTGTCAATATCAGAACAATACCAAGAACAAAGAACAACAATCCACTTACAAGATTTATGGTCTTGTCAACAGTTTTTACAGGCATTCCCGCAAATATCATTCCGATAACATCATCACTGTTATTTTGTTTTACAGGAATATAATAACCATAATACATCGTTCCTTCTACACTGACACGACTTGAAAACACATCATTACCTTTTTGTAAAACATTCTTTTTCACATAATCTCCAGCTTTTGAACCCAGAATATAATCACCTTTTTTATCTTTAAGAGAAGTAACTATACGTTCATCACCGTAAAAAAAAGTAAGACTGCTTCCGGTTTTTTCACTCATCTCAACTACAAGTTTTTGAGAGAGTGATACATTGTATGTACCTTTCCAGATTTCACCGGAATCATTTCTGAAATATTCTCCTGAATTCTGATTATATGCTGTATGTAATGCTTCTGCTGTAGCCTGTAATTCATTTTTTGTTTTTGATAGCAATGCATTTTTTATGACAGTATTATTTATAATAATAACTGCAATGCAGACTGCCAGTATCGGCAACAGTGCCACAAATAATATTTTGTACTTAAGCTTCCAGTTTTCAAATATTTTAATCATACGCAACCCCCTATTTCCATTTCAATTCTGAAACATTATGGTAATACCAGTTTATTTCTCCGGTAATTTTTGCGTCATCAAGTGTCTTTCCTTCCTCTCCAATGCTATCTCCCGTATTGGTTTTTAACACTCCATCAAACACACCAAAATCACCTGAAACAATCTTTTCTTTAGCTTCTTTTACCTTTTCTGCAGTCTGATCATCACAAAGTGACGACAACTCTGTGAGACTAACAAGACTTTCTTTCATTCCTCCGTAGTAATTTTCTCCGCTGTATGATGCATTTATTATGCTGCTTATATATGATGTATAATATGCACTCCAATTCCATATAACAGACGTAAGTGTAGCTTTTGGAGTTTCCTTGCTCATGTCTGAATTGTACCCTATTGCCCATGTACCATTGTTCTCTGATGCTTCCTGCGGTGCTGTCGTATCGCAATGCTGTGCAAGAACATCACACCCCGCTTTTATAAGTGCATCAGATGCCTTCTTTTCATCGTCAGGCGAATACCATGAATTGGTAACTGCAACATATATCTTAGCTTTTTTATTTACTGACTCAACTCCAATCGCAAACGCATCAACGCCTCCTGTACACTCGCTGTTATCACTTCCCATGGCAGATACATAGCCAATCTTATTGGTTTCTGTTTTAAGTCCTGCAACTATACCTGACAAATATCTTGCCTGATAAATTCTTCCAAAATAATTGGTAAAATTCTTTCCGTTACTCAAGCAACCTGTCGCATGTGCAAAATATATGTCCGGATATTTTTTTGCAAATTTCTCTGTCTGCTCCATATAGCCCCAGCTTGTAGCAAAAATAACGTTACAATTCTTGTCAACGCAATCCTGCAAGGCTTCTTTTACTGCTTTTTCGTCACTGTCGTTGATATTTTCCTTTCGCACAATCTGAGACTCGTCAAGTCCGATGTTGTTTGCCATTCCCTGAATGCCTATCTCATGTGCATATGTATAACCTGAAGTTTCAGAAGCACTTCCTATATAAAGCACACCAATCTTTAACTTGTCTTTAGCGATTGTTTTCATACCCGCCGGATTTGTATCGACTGCCTTTTTGGCTGTCTCCGAATTTGTGCCGTTTTGTGTGCTGCTTCCACCATCTGTCACATTATTAGTTGCAAAATCAACTATTTCTCCCGCACTGCATGCAGACAAGGACAATGCCACGAATAATGACATAAATAATGCTAAAATTTTTTTCTTCATCCTAAACTCCTTTCCGAAAGTTCATATACCTCCACTCAACACTTTCATTGTTAAATCGACATTTAACTGCACAGTTTTATACAAAATCATATATTTTTCACACATATTTTATCATATTAACACGAAAAAAAAAACATAAATAAAAACTTTTTTCTTTTCTACAATATGTATTTATGCTAAACTGTTATTGTTTTTATAAAAACGCCGGCAAACTTTTTTGTCAAAAAATACAAAGAAATGAGGAGTATAAATTTGAAAAAGAAAATTGTTTTTACAAAAAAAGCTATTGCATTAGGGCTTTCTTTTGCTATTGCAACAGCAGGTGTAAATTTTATATCTGACACAGTTCACGCCGCTGTCTCAGATATCAACACTGATGATGCATGGGTAAATGGTAATGCAGATACTGCTGCAAACACTTATCACATAACATTAAAAGAAGCAGGAAAACTTACAGTTACAGCCCAGTCATACGCAGACAGCATCTGCTTTTATATTTATAACTGCGATGAGAGCAGCCGCATTAACAGTCTTGAATTGTCAGGCTCATCTGTTGACCCTAAGACAGGCACCATGAGTTCAGATCTCGAAGCAGGAGATTATATCATAAAAGCTATAAAGAGCAGAAATGCAAATATAACTTTTGATTACCGTATAAAAACTTCTTTTGAAGCAGCAGGCAACAATGAGACAGAACCTAATAACAGTTTTGACACAAGTATGCCGATTTCTATTGAAAAACAGACAACCGGTTTCTTATCTGTCACAGATAAACTTGATTTTTATAATATTACACTATCAAAAGACAGCTATCTTCATATAAATGTTGATTCAAATGTATATCTTTATAAAATCACCGTATACGATAAAGACTGGCAAAATATATATGAAAGCAATTATAAAAAGAAAGGTACCAACAGCTTTGAAATAACAGATAAAATGCTTTCTGCCGGCACTTACTTCATCAAGTTTGAATCAACTGAAACAGGTGTATACAAATTCAAATGCAGCATCCCTAAATTTATATCTGCAATAAACCTCAAAAAATCAAACGTTTCAATAACACTTGGGAAAAGTTATTCTCTTTTAAAATCAGTCACACCAGACGATGCAGATAAATCTAAAATCATATGGACTTCTGATAATGAAAATGTTGTCAAAGTATCCTCTAACGGAATATTAAAAGCTGTAGGCTGCGGAAATGCCACTATCACCGCAAAATCAACAGATGATACAAGCATTACGGTAACTGCAAACATAACAGTAAAAGCAAAAAAAGCAAAATTTGCCGTATGCAAAAAGAAAAATGACAGATGGGTTAAAGTCCGTGCAAAATCCCAAAACGGAGTGTCATCTTTTCAATATCAGATGTCAAAAACATCAAACTTTAAGCCTGGAAGAACCAGTTCATATATTGACAACACAAATTCAGATGTTTATACTGCACGTTTGTCAGCAAAGAAAACTTATTATTTCAGGACAAGAGCAATATACTATGCCAATGGAAAAAAGTGCTATGGTCCATGGAGTAACACAGTTAAAATAAAGACAGGCACAAAGGGGAATACTTCCTGGAATTGCATATGGAAAAATCCAAAATAAAACAAATTAACTAATTTTACATCAAAGTGAAAAAATTTTACATTAAATATATTTGCCCTATTTAAATCAATGTGATATTCTAATAAGGTATTTTAAACGGAAGGGAGCAGATGCATATGTTTACTGAAAAAAAACATTACAGACATACATATTTGTTTATTGTGCTTTGTATATTTGTATCTTGTATCAATATTCATCAGACATCTGTTCCCATACTTTTTACGCAAAGTTTTAGCTCCGGTTTTCCAAATGATATATATACAACATCTGCCACTTCTTCTAATGATGATGCATGTACACCTGAAATGCTTGGCAGACAGGAATTGTACTCATATTCAAACATAGTCCATAAAAAAAATAATTTTTCACATACATATAGATTATTACTTTATATAACAGATATTGTTCATACAATACATTTTCCTTCATACTATTATTTATCGGAATATCTCTCCGGTCTCTGTGAACCAAAATCAACTGAAAATATTATTGATTATATTCATTTGCAGGATGGAAAAAAGAAAAATTAACATAGCTTTTTATCAATATCATAAATACAAGGAGAAAAGTTATGTTACGAATTATTTTTATTATTATCGGAATACTATTCATTGTTGGACTTACCGCATTCGGTTTATGGTTTTCAAACAGTGACACGGAAAATCCCGACGAACATGGCAATGATATGATAAATAACAGCACTGAAAAGTAAATCGGCTAATCGAAAGGAGCTAATCATCATGAGAAAAACTAAAATTATTTGTACCATTGGCCCGGCAAGCGAGAGTGAAGAAACATTAAAACAAATGTGCAAAGCAGGAATGAATGTTGCGCGACTCAATTTTTCACACGGAACACACCCTGAACATCAGCAAAAAATAGACAGAATTAAAAAAGTCCGTGAAGAATTAAACCTTCCTATTGCTATTATGCTTGATACAAAAGGACCTGAATACAGAATACGCACATTTGAAAATCACAAAGTCACTTTAAAAGATGGTGATACCTTTACATTTACTACCGACGAGGTTGAGGGCAACAATGAACGTGTATCGGTAAGCTATAAAAATCTTATAAATGAACTTAAAATTGGCGACACCATCCTTGTAAACAATGGATTACTTATTTTTGAGGTTGCTAAACTCAAGGGTAATGATGCTATATGTAAAGTAAAAGTCGGCGGTGAAATGTCTGACCGCAAGAGCATGAATTTCCCTAACCATGTGATGACTGGCCCTTACTTGAGCGAACAGGACAAAAAAGATTTACTTTTTGGTATAAAAAATGAAGTAGATTTTGTCGCAGCATCTTTTGTCTCTACAAAACAGGATTTGCTCGACATTAGAAATTTCTTAAATGAAAACGGCGGTTCAGATATTGATATTATCGCTAAAATCGAAAACCGCTCAGGTGTTGACAACATTGAAGAACTTTGTGATATTGCAGACGGAATTATGGTTGCCAGAGGTGACTTAGGAGTGGAAATTCCTTTCGTTGAAGTTCCATCCATACAAAAGTATCTTATCAAAAAATGCAGACTTCTCGGAAAGAGAGTTATAACTGCAACCGAAATGCTTGAATCCATGATACAGAATCCTCGTCCTACGAGAGCAGAAATCTCTGATGTTGCAAACGCAGTCTATGATGGTTCATCGGCAATAATGCTTTCAGGCGAGTCAGCTTCGGGTAAATATCCTGTTGACGCTGTTAAAAACATGGCAGAAATCGCTCTGTATACAGAAAAAAATATTGATTATGCTAAACGTTTCAGAACTACTGAATACAGAATTAAAGATAATACTGATGCCATTTCCCATGCCACATGTGCAATGGCTATTGATACAAACGCAAAAGGTATTGTCATAAGTTCTCTTTCTGGAAATACGGTTCGTATGGTAAGCCGTTTCCGCTGCCCTGTTGATATTATCGGTATGACTACGTCCATAAGAGCATGGAGAAAATTAAATTTGAGTTGGGGGGTAACTCCTGTTCTCAGCGAGGAATTTAACTCTGTTGATGTCATGTTCTATCATGCAATGAATCATGCAAAGAAACTGTTTAATCTTAAAAAAGGAGACAATGTTGTCCTTACAGGCGGACAGGTAAGCGGTGTGTCAGGAAAGACAAACACTATTCGCGTAGAAGCCGTTTCCAAGTAGATATTTCAAATATATCATAGCCAAAAACATAAAATTTCAGGGCATTCCAATCTTTGTGAATGCCCTGTTTTATTTGTTTTCAAATATTTATATATTTTTGTTTATTATATATCTTATTTTGCCTTTGTTTTTACTTTCAAAACATTAGACCATGATCCAATGAGATATTTTGTTCCGGCATCTGTATTTACAGCTCTTTTACTTCTCTGACGGAAATAATAAGTTGTATTTGCTTTAAGTCCCGTTATATTCATTGGTTTATCAGAATGCTTATTTGCAGCCGCACATGACTTATTTATTGTTTTCGCATTTTTAAAATCCTTATCAGCAGAATACTGAAGCTGGTACTTATCATAGCTTGAATACTCATAAGTAATTTTTATGGAATTTTTTCCAATAAGTTTTTTCTTTTTTACCTTATCCTTCTTTATATACCAATCAATACTTACAATAGGTTTAGTATCTTTTTTAGGTGGTGATGCAAGTGTCATGTGCCCTGAGTCACTTGACTTGCTTGATAAGTCTGAATATACGATAATATCAACCGTACCTCTGTTTTTGAAGCATGAGTTTTTCACTGTATAATAGTTATCCTCCACAGCTTTATCATATTGAACAAGTGTAGGATTGATATTTCCTGCCGGAAGAGATTTCGCTGCAAGGCAGAAATCATCCCATGAGGTAGCAACACCGACTGTATACGATGAACTGTTATAAAGGTCATCCCACATAACTATATATTGATTGTTTACAATATCCTTTACATGCATATTTGTAATCTTCTTTCCACTGCTTACCGCTGTGGTTTTTGAAAAATTGGTACTCTTTATATAAGCTTTTTTGCTGTTGAACCATATTGCAATCCACGTATCATCCGAGTCCTCTGCAAAATAGTCAACTAACGCATCATTACATAAAGCTCCCAATACAGTGCTTGTCGTGTCCTTTTTCTCATAAACACTGACCTCTTTGCCATCACTTAATTTAAAAATCTTACCCTCACTGCTTCCTGACGGCACCTTTTTTCCCTTATTGTAAAGATTTACATACCTGGCATCAACATAGTAATATCCCGGCTTCTTGTATGTCATATAATCCACGGAATTCTTTCCGTTAAAATATACTTTATAATATTTGTTTGTATCACCCTTTGTCTTTGATTCAACAGGCTCTGTTGAAACAACCTGAAGATTTGTATTTATAGGGACACGGTAGGAGTCTCCCCATGACGGAATCCCTGCATATAAGCGTATTCCAACGAATGACTTTGTTGTTTTTCCATCAGCTTCAATCGTCACTTTTTCTCCATCTGCCGGAGTTGTACTCTTATAACGTCCGACATCTATCCAGACCTGACTTCTCTTCACACGATAAAATCCCGGACGATGAGCAGTCTGCACAAGATATGCCGCACAGGAATGAAATTCCGTAAGACTATAAGCAGGACTGTATCCGTTACTCCATACAATAACCCATTCGTCATCATAATCAAGTACCTTAAATTTAGCTGTCTCATACTCAAGAAAAGCTGCACTTGAATTATA
>ULNW01041273.1_pt1 | contig 11549 bp, 8 predicted proteins | sample 1952021 | NCBI WGS metagenome assembly ULNW01 (sample SAMEA4835587, study PRJEB28245) | human gut metagenome | biome: gut microbiome; material: fecal sample | place: Denmark | collected 2008 | reverse complement strand
ACGATTAAATGTCCTACGAAAGACATTCGTATCTCTGACCACGGAGAGTGGAGGCATTTGCATTGGAATGCTATCGCTTCGGCTTACGGGTCCTCCCCTTTTTTCGAATACTACCAAGACGATATACGCCCGTTCTTCGAGAAGCGGTACGAATTTCTATTGGATTTCAATGAAGAAATACGCCGCACCGTATGCAACCTCATAGGCCTTGAACCGCATATAGAATACAGTTCGTCTTACTCCGAACCTGCTCCCGGGGAAACAGACCTGAGAGATGCCATACACCCCAAGAAAAGAAAAGCCGAAACCATTTTACCCGTACAACCGAAACCCTACTATCAGGTATTCTCCGAAAAATATGGTTTCCAGCCCGACCTAAGTATCATCGACCTGCTGATGAATATGGGTCCGGAATCGATTCTTATTCTCCAAAACGCCTAAGAAATCATTCCGTAAAAGCACTATTATCGGCTATCTTTGTTATCTTTGCACAAAATGCGAATACCCATCTTTGCACATGAGTAGCTACGAATACGCAGACAGACTGAAAGAGACTGTAAAAAAACTATCCGATTTTCTTTCTCTCGAAGAGTTGCATCATCAACGATGCAGGGGAGAAGTACTTCCCTCCGAAAAACAACTGCAAGAACTCATATCGCTCTGCCGATCGCTCATTTTTCCGGGATTCTACGGACTACCCGACGTAAGCAAAGAAAATTTGCTCTACCACACGGGTATCAATACCGAAAAACTTTTCGAAGTATTGGTCAAACAAATCTCGGCAGGATTATTATTCCAAAAAAATACCGATCATACAGACAGCTACTTAAAACAGTTACAGGAATCGGCCGAACAGAAAGCGATCGACTTTATCACTTTCCTACCCGAAATGCGCCGCATCCTATCCACCGATGTCACGGCCATGTACAACGGGGATCCGGCAGCACAAAACAAAGCCGAAGTTATTCTGTGCTATCCCGCTATCCGGGCGATTTGCAACTATCGCATCGCCCATAAACTGTTAGAACTGGACGTCCCCTTGATTCCCCGTATCATTACCGAAATGGCTCACTCCGAAACCGGAATAGATATACACCCGGGAGCCGTTATCGGGGAATATTTCGCCATAGACCACGGAACCGGAGTCGTAATCGGAGCGACCTCCGTCATCGGAAACAGAGTGAAACTATATCAGGGGGTAACGTTGGGTGCTCGCAGTTTTCCACTGGACGAAAACAACAATCCCATTAAGGGTATCGCCCGGCATCCCATCATAGAAGACGATGTCATCATCTATTCCAACGCCACCATATTGGGAAGAATCACTATCGGAAAAGGTGCTGTAATCGGCGGAAACATCTGGGTTACCGAAAACGTAGCTCCCAGGGAACGCCTTGTACAAGCCAAAGTAAAACCATAAGAAATAAATACAATACACACTATCGTGAATACCGAAAAATTTGAAATCGTAGCGAAAACTTTTCAAGGACTCGAAGATGTTCTGGCAGAAGAATTAAAAAATCTGGGAGCCGAGGATATAGAAATAGGTCGAAGAATGGTATCCTTCCACGGAGACAAGACCCTTCTTTACAAAACCAATTTGGCCTGTCGAACGGCTCTGAGAATACTGAAACCTATTTATAAATTCGAAGCGTCGAACCCCGACGAAGTCTATGAGAAAATGAAAGCGTTCGAATGGGATACCCTGCTTTCCCCCGAAACGACATTCTCGATCGACTCCGTCACCTATTCCGACTGTTTCAAACATTCCAAATTCGTGACCTACCGAGCGAAAGATGCCATTGCCGACTATTTCATGGAGAAGACAGGCAAACGACCTTCGGTGCGGTTGAACGGAGCGGAACTCGTATTGAATCTCCATATATCGCACATGAGCTGCACGCTGTCGCTCGACAGTTCGGGAGAGTCTCTGCACAAGCGAGGATACCGCGTGGGACAAACCGAAGCCCCCATCAACGAAGTATTGGCCGCCGGAATGATATTGAAAACGGGGTGGCACGGAGAAACCGACTTTATAGACCCGATGTGCGGGTCGGGAACCATTCTCATCGAAGCCGCTTTGATCGCCACCCATACATATCCCGGTATTTTCAGGAAAAGTTTCGCTTTCGAAAGATGGAAAGATTTCGACGAAGAGCTGTTCGAAACGCTCTACAACGACGATAGTCACGAACAGGAGTTTACCCATCGCATATATGGCTCCGACATTTCCCCGCGAGCGATCGACATCGCGACAAAAAACATAAAAAGCGCCGGAGTAGCCAAATACATCGATCTCAAAATCATGCCTATACAACGATACGAGACCGCTCCGTCCGAACAAGGCATTCTCATCACCAATCCCCCTTACGGAGAACGTATCTCATCGAGCGATTTGTTCGGGCTGTACGAATCGATAGGCAACCGTTTAAAGCATGTTTTCAAAGGGTACGATGCATGGATCATCAGTTACCACAAAGAATGCTTCGATAAAATAGGGCTGAAACCCTCGGTAAAAATAGACCTGATGAACGGAGCTTTGGAGTGCGAATACCGGAAATACGAGATTTTCGACGGCCGATACAAAGAATTCAAAGAAGAAGGCAAAAACTTGGATAAACGGGAGGGACAAACTCGTCGAACCAATCTGCGAGGCAAAGCTCCTTTCGATAGAAAAAGGACATACGACAGCGACCGACGAAGCGACAAAACAGAGCGTTTCGACCGATCGGGGAAACCTTCGTTCCGCCGGGATTCCAAACCGGGAAAACCCATAGGGAAAAAAACATTCGATCGTCCGGAGCGGTTCAAACCCGACGGCGAAAAATCGGAACGCTTGCACGGAGAAGCGGCTTTTCGGAAATTCGTAACCTTCAAGCAGCCCTCCATAAAACCGTCGGACGACAATCGTAAAAAAGACTCCGACAAACCAGAATAAACCTAAAAACTCCATACAATGAATATTCTATTATTAGGATCGGGAGGTCGCGAATGCGCCTTAGCTTGGAAGATAAAGCAAAGTCCAAAAACCGACAAACTCTATATCGCACCGGGAAATGCCGGAACCGCAGCCATAGGTACGAACGTGGCGATACCGGCGACCGACTTCGATGCCATCGGAAAATTTGCAGTGGAAAAACATATCGATATGGTCGTTGTGGGCCCCGAAGACCCATTGGTAAAAGGAATATACGACTACTTCGTATCTTGCGAGGAGTTGAAAAACATACCTGTTATAGGCCCGTCGAAGGAAGGCGCCCGCTTGGAAGGCAGCAAGGAGTTTGCCAAAGGATTCATGATGCGTCACAATATACCCACGGCCCGATATGAAAGTTTCACGCAGGAAAATCTGGAAGCGGGATATACCTTTCTCGAAACGTTGAAAGCCCCTTACGTGCTTAAAGCCGACGGATTGGCGGCAGGCAAGGGCGTACTTATCATAAACGACCTGCAAGAGGCGAAAGACGAATTGAAACAAATGTTGAACGGCATGTTCGGGAATGCCAGTAAAACCGTGGTTATCGAGGAATTTCTATCGGGCATCGAATGTTCTGTCTTTGTTCTCACCGACGGCAAAGATTACCGCATACTCCCCGTTGCCAAAGATTACAAACGCATAGGAGAGGGCGATACCGGACTCAATACCGGCGGCATGGGAGCCGTTTCACCCGTACCGTTCGCCGATGCCACGTTCATGAAAAAAGTGGAAGAACGCATCGTAAAACCCACCATCGAAGGTTTGAAAAAAGAAAATATCACGTACAAGGGTTTCATATTCTTGGGATTGATCAACGTACAAGGAGAACCGATGGTGATCGAATACAACGTTCGTATGGGAGACCCCGAAACCGAAGTCGTCATGTTGCGCATTCAATCCGACTTGGTCGACCTGCTCGAAGGTGTGGCACAAGGAACGCTCCGGGAAAAAGAGTTGACAGAAGACCCACGGGCTGCCGTAACCGTTATGCTGGTATCGGGTGGCTATCCCGGTTCCTATGAAAAAGGCAAGGATATCACAGGACTGGATTTAGTGACGGACAGCATTCCGTTCCATGCCGGAACGACATTCAAAAACGGGAAAATCGTAACCTCCGGCGGACGCGTCATCGCCCTCAGCTCATACGGTGCGACCAAAGAAGAGGCTTTGGCAAACTCTTTCAAAAGTGCCAAAGCCGTCTCTTTCGAAGGTAAATATTTCCGTTCCGACATAGGCGCCGACTTGTAAAACAATGAATCTGAAATCATTCATAAACAATAAATATACACTGGTTGGATCGATTGTTTTCTATCTGACCGGTGTATATCTCACAAGCCGGTTCGCAACATATCTCCCTTGCGAAGGGAGTCCCGGAATCTTGTTTCCGAGTGCCGAAAGATGGCTTTCCTCCCCCCTATCGAACCATTCGGTCAACAGCATTCTCATTCTATCCGGGGGTATTCTGCTGTTGCGTATCAACAACCTTTTCTCTCTTATTCAGAAACACACATTGCTTCCATTCCTATTTTTTCTGTTGTTGGAAGTCTGTTCCCCGTCCCTTTCGCTCTTATGCAACGGAAACATAATGGCTGTGGTTCTAACGACGATTTTGTTTTCTTTTTTCTCGGCTTACCAGCAAGAAAGGGCACAACCGGCATTTCTAATGATGGGAATCATCTCCCTATGTACCCTGTTCTGTCCCGAATTTGCTTATTACATACCCCTGTTTATCATCGGATTTGCGCAAATAAGGTATTTCACGCTGAAATCCCTGTTAGGAGCATTTATCGGATTCGCCACCCCGTTCTGGGTATTGATCGGAATAGGAATCATGCCTTTCTCCGGATTGTCTGCATTGATTCCCGATTTTACGTTTCATATACCCGAAACACTCCCCTTTAACGACCCGCAATTCTGGACAATCGTTTTAACCGTGCTTTTAGGACTTTTCTCCGGTACAGCGACACTATATACCACATTCAACGAAAAACGCCAAACAAGAGCTTATAACGGCTTTATAAACCTATTGTCGGTCTACTCCGCCATACTTCTGATTATAGATTATAGAAACTATACCCTCTATCTACCTATCCTAAATATGGCAGTTGCCATGCAAGCCGCATTTTTCTTCACGAACAATACGAAAAAATACGGAGTAGTGTTGTTCTATCTCATATTAACCCTTTACACAGGATTGTTCGTATGGAATTTATTGCCGGTCTGAGCGAGTGGGGATACTTCGGTCTTTTCATAGCGGCGTTTCTGGCCGGAAGCATAATTCCTTTCAGTTCCGAAGCCGTGCTGGGACTTCTTTTAATAGCCGGATACGATTCTTGGGGCTGTGTATTCTCTGCCACTTTGGGAAACTGGTTGGGAGGTGTCACTTGTTACTATATAGGCTACTTGGGAAAAACAGAGTGGATACACACCTATCTGAAAATACCGGAAGAAAAACTCTCGAAAATGCAACGCTTTCTGAAAGGGAAAGGCTCTCTTTTCGGATTCTTCGTCTTTATTCCGGTTATCGGCGACATCATGATCGTGGCTCTCGGACTACTCAGAGCCAATCCTCTCGGCACGTTACTCTCCATGATGGTAGGAAAATTCTCCCGATACTACTTGGTGGTAATCGGTATCAACTATCTGAAAGAGTGGTTTCCCAATCTTTTTTAATCCTTAACCCAATATTTATCGTCTTTCAATAATCTGTCGACAGCCTTACGAATAGATTGAAAAGCAAATTTTTCGGGTTCGACTTCTTCCCGCCGCAACCAGAAACATTCGGCAACATCGTCATGCGCTTTCAAATCGCTCATATCTTCATCGCTTCGGCAGAGAAAAAACAAATCCATCGTGTGTACGTCGAAACCTGAATAACGATAGATATTCGGGAAAGAACACAAATACTTCATCTGTTTCGGTTTCCAACCTATCTCTTCCGACAATTCCCGAACAACAGCCTCCTCTACCGTTTCTCCACATTCTGTAAACCCACCCGGTAAATCCAGCATGCCTTTGGACGGATCGAACGCCCTGCGACAAACTAAAATTCTCGATTGCCTATCCATAACGAATGCCGCTACCGATGCTTTTGGATTAAGATAATACACAAAGCCACAATCCTCGCAACGTTTGGAAGAAGCATCGTTCTCTTGGAAACGATGAGAACCGCAACGAGGGCAATATTCGAATAATCGAAGAGGATGCATATACTTTAATTAATTGACAACTAAAATTTTAGTAACTACTCCCGATTGTTTCGACGAACCACCGGAAGACGCGAAAACAAGATACACGCCGGTTTTCACCCGATTACCGCTACGATCCCTGCCGTCCCACGATATTTGTCCGCCATTGGAATAGCCTTGAAAAAACAAGTTACCCGCCGTATCGGTAATCTTCACCAAACTATTCTCCATCAATCCTGTCACCGATATCCAACCTTCATAATCGGGTCTCACCGGATTGGGAAAAGCGTATACATTACTATAATCGTCGGACGATTGTACAGCATCGGACCGATAAGCAGCCAAGCCGCTGGTCGTTCCTATATAAGCCACACCCGTTACCGGATCGACGATTACTTCGGTTACATGATTCGAAGGCAGTTTACTGTTCTCTGCCGTAAAGTGGTTCAAAATCTCCGACCCGTCGGCACTTACCAAATACAATCCCGATTCTCGGGTTCCTATCCACTTACGATTGGCGCCATCTACGAATATGTCGGTAATATTGATATTCTGTAATAAATAATCGGCATTATCCGTCCCGTCGTTACGGGCTATTTTTATTCGAGTACAACGGAAACTGTCGCTAAAAACATGGTCTGGATTCGTAATCACGATAGGCCCAGACGAAGTTCCTATCCATATCTGACCGTTGTTATCCTCTTCTATGCAGGTGTAATAATTCGGAGTAAACGTTTTATTATCCTGATCCATAAACGAAACTATATTTTTCGTTCTGTCATCGGCTATCGTATTATACGTACCCTTATCGTCAAAAGCGAATATAGAACCGGGCCAATCCCCATAAACGACCCATTTTGCCGTAGAATGATTCGGTATAAGCAGTTTGGCATATTTATTATTCTTTATTTCCGAATAACCGAATTGATACCAATCGCTCGCTTTCAATTCATCTGTATCGATAGATTGCTTGGCCTTAGGCAACATACTTACGCCCACATCGCCCGCATGTGCTATCCAAAGATTACCATCTCTATCAAAAACAATATTAGGCACAGCCATAGCCCAATCCTTAGAGAGCGGCGAATTCAACGACGTATAATGTCCTACACATTCTGTCCCCGAAATCTTATATATGCCTTCGAACCAAGTTCCTATATAAAAGGTGTTGGAATCATCGGGATCGAATGCGATGTTATAACTCGAATATATTCTATTTCCTGTTTTACCATTTTCCAACGGTACTTCTCCCACATCGATTACAGACCAGTTTCCCTGATCCAATATGCTTATTTTTGTTTGCACGTATTGATCTTCGGTTCCTCTACGGGGACCCGAATTACTTACATAAAGTTTATGATCGTTAATAACGAGATTCCACGGGTCTGCTACATTCGATACATTGGGCAAAAACGGTTCCTTTAACATAACGAATTGATTATTCCCCATACTGAAATGACACAAACCGCTTTCTCCCAAAGCCCATATAGACATATCTTTTTCGTATGAAGAAGTCAACACATTCACCAAATAATCCGATTGATTTTGAAAATTGAAAATACCATCGAACTGTATAGCTCCATTCACTATATCCGGTTTACAGAAAGCGACATAAACATATCCTCTCAAAACAAACCCGTCATAATATTTATCTACATTCATCACTCCCATATTCAAGGTTCCCAATAGAGACAACCCGTTATTTATATCGAGGAAATGAAGATTGCCGCCCTTAGAATAAAACAAATATTTATCGTTGAAAGGCATAAGCGCATAAATAGTTGTTCCCGGTACATCGTCCAATAAAACCCACTTGGCGATATCGTACTTGATGGCATCGCTATTTATATAATAAAGACCATCATCGGCAACAAAAAACCAATACTTGTCGCAAGCCCCTATCAGACTGATTTTTTTTCCGTAATTATAAGATTCGCTCACTTCATTTTTCTTATCGTTCAAAACAACGATACCAAAGTCGGTAGCCAAATAAATTCTATCACCGTAAAACTTTACATCGTTGATACCTTTTGCCGTAGTCAATATGGCATTCTTAATATCCGGTATATTAAACACTTTTCCATTATCGTGCAAAATATCTACGTTGGAGTTGGCATACACGATAACCAGATACTTTTTATCGTAATTATAATAAATATTAGCTATATCTATATCGTTCAATATATTGTTCTTACTGTAAGATTCCATCTCTTCCGTCTCCTTATCGAAACCAAAAAGACTCCTACCCGACACATAGTAAACCCTTTGAGGCGTATCTATGACCTTTACAGGAGTTCCCGTCGAAGTATAAATCTGCCAATCGCCCACGGCCAATTGAGCATAGGTCGCAACCGTAAACGACAATATAACGAAACCTATTAAACCCGATATTCTTTTCAACATATCAAACGATTATAGTGTATTAAAAAAATCCGATAACTTTTTTACCGCTCGTGCCCTATGGCTTATCTTGTTTTTTTCCTCTTCTCCCATCTCGGCAAATGTTTCTTCATGTCCTTCCGGCACAAAAACCGAGTCGTAACCGAATCCCGAAGAACCTCGGCGTTCACGGATAATCTTTCCGGATATTTCTCCGTAAAAAACATGCTCCTCGCTACCTGTTACCAAAGCTATACAGGTAACGAAACTCGCTTTTCTGTTTTCCGCATCTCGAAGATTAGCCAATAATTTATCTATATTCTTCTCAGAATCGGAAGGTTCACCCGCATAACGGGCCGAATATACACCCGGTTCCCCGTTCAACGCCTCCACTTGCAGTCCCGTGTCGTCGGCAAAGCAATCGTATCCGTATTTATCCTTAACATACCGGGCTTTCAACAAAGCATTACCTTCGAAAGTATCGGCCGTTTCGGGTATATCGTCATGACAACCGATATCATTCAAACCGAGTATCTCTATCTTGTCACCGATAATCGCCGATATCTCTTCCAATTTATGTCTATTATTCGTGGCAAAAACCAGTTTCATAATATGAAATAATTATTTTTGTAAAAAATCCGAACAAACAAAATGAAATCTTATTCAAAACTTCAAAATTACCTTTCTCTATTCATGTTTATAACGATAAATATCTTGTTTTATTTTAAATACTTATCGAAGATATCTATCGCATGCGGAGCTATTACGAGCGTGTTATATATACTTTTCATCATTTTCTTGTTCAAATACAAACCGACTTTCGGTCGCAAACTTGTCAACGTCGGTATAATCACTTTTATAATAGCTACTTCATCACTTCTTTTCTTTATTCCCAAAGAAATATTCACGGCCGACAGATGGATTATTATCGATCTTTTTTGGGACTCCGTTTCAAACGGCCTGTACCCTTATGCCGAAAAAACTTCTATCGGCAACTACCCGGGGGCAATGCCGTTCTATTTTCTTCTCTGCTATCCATTTTATCGCATACGAGAAATAGGATTCATAACCGTTATTTCCATTGCTCTGCTGGCATTCCATTTCAAACGTAAATCTGTTCAAAGTTATAGTTTATCTTTTATACTTTCGATTTCTTCTTTATGTATCTACTGGGAAATTTTTTCAAGAAGCACCATACTCATCAACGCCGTACTGTTCACCCTCTTTCTCTTTTATCTCGAACGATTCCGCACATTTTCCACCCGACAACTGATATGGAGCGCTGTCATAGGAGGATTGCTGTTCTCTATTCGCAACGTGTTCGTGCTGCCGCTCATCGTATGGGGATTGTATCAACTCTTTCAAGAAAAAACACCTCCGAAGAAAATATTCCTGTGGGGTTTTGTTTTCCTATTGTCCTTCGCGATTACTTTCGTTCCTTTCATCTGGCTATATCCCGATGAGTTTTGGGAGGTCAATCCGTTCTCCACACAATCATCTTTGGTATCTTTTCACTTCATAGTACTCTTCGTACTGATAGCGATCGCAGGAAGTTTCTTTTGCAGAAACTACAACGACGTTAGATTTTTCAGCGTTCTGCTGTTATTCGGTATCGTGACAATCCATTTTATAGAAGCGGTTTGCCAATACAGTTTTACACAAGCTCTATTCCAATCGAAAGCAGATATATCTTATTACATTTTCTGCATACCCTATTTGCTGCAAATACTCGCCGATACAGATTATAAAAGACTTATGAATCCGCAAACATGAATACGGGAAAAAGGATATTGTGGATAGACTATGCCAAATCGATATGTATCTATTTGGTTCTGTTGGGACATGCTCATGCTTCCCAACCTGTCACCGACTTTATCTATACTTTTCACATGCCTCTTTTCTTCTTTCTGTCCGGTTGTCTTTTTTCATTCGAGAAACACCCTAACTTTAAAGAGTTTGCCATAAAACGATTCAAAGGGCTCATGGTTCCCTATCTTTGGATAAACCTCATCACCTATCTGTTCTGGTTATTTGCAGGTCGTAATTTCGGCGAAGATGCGACAATATCCACTACTTGGTATTCCCCCATAATAGGCATTCTTTTAGGATATAGTAAACAGATGATACACAATACACCTATGTGGTTTTTCATTTGTCTCTATTTCTTGGAAATATTTTACTACCTCCTATTCAAACCGTTACAAAAGAAAAGCAAATCGATAAAGATTTCGGTATTGATCGTTATCGCCGTCATAGGATACACAAATTATGCCTACAATCCCTACACATTACCCTTTTGTTTGGGAACTGCCATAGTAGGAATGGTTTTCTACGGAATAGGCAATTTAATCGTACACAACATACAAATAACAAAAATAAAATTACTCCATATAATACTCGTTTTCCTGACAATGGGAATTGTTATTTTCATAGCTCATGAAAACGGATACATAATAATGGACACAAATAATTATAATAACTATATACTGTTTTTCATAGGAAGTTTCGCCGGTATATGTATGATAAATCTGTCGAGCAATTTTCTATCCTTAAAACCTGTTTTTCAAAATATCATAATCTATATATCCAAAAACACACTCATTATCAACAGTTTTCATTTGCTTACGTTCTCTTTCTTAAAAGGAATCATGGTATTTGTCTTTCACATACCGGTAGAACCCTTATACGGCAAAATAGTTCCTAATATAGTTTTCGCTTTGGTGAGTCTTTTTTCGTGCCTACCTATCGCCTATATCATCAACAAACATTTCCCCTTTATAATAGGAAAAAAAAGAAGTCCCGAAGGGTAGATTTATGCTTTTATTTTGTCGAAACCTTCTCCATAAACTCCCACAACATTGGATTGGGAAATAAAAGCTTTCGGGTCTATGGACTTTATCAAGCGAAATATTTTAACCGACTCATTTCTTTTAGCCAATATCATCAATACTTTTTTGGGTTGTTTGGAATACCAGCCCATGCCATCGATAACTGTCACGCCGCGA
>ULNW01022056.1_pt1 | contig 11696 bp, 9 predicted proteins | sample 1952021 | NCBI WGS metagenome assembly ULNW01 (sample SAMEA4835587, study PRJEB28245) | human gut metagenome | biome: gut microbiome; material: fecal sample | place: Denmark | collected 2008 | reverse complement strand
GAGGAAGCTGCCTGCGCCGCAGTCAACGCTCATCTGGAGGAAGGCAGCGGCACTGTAGGCATCAGCTTGAATATTACGCATGACCGCGCTACCGCTATGGGCGACAGTGTTACCGCTACCGCTAAGCTGACTGCGGTTGACGGACGCAAGCTGACCTTTGAGGTTAGTGCTGCGGACAGCAAGGGGGTTATCGGTAAGGGTACGCATGAGCGTTTTATTATTGATAATGAAAAGTTTATGGCAAAGGTGAATAGATAATTCGGGGATTTTTAAAGGCGTTCTACCGTATGGTAGGACGCCTTTTGGTGTTTAATGTGCTGTTACGCTGTCAGCTTGGAGGCAAGCTCGCGCACCTCTGCTTCCGAAAGCTTGGAAAGGCGAACTGTTCTTTCGATGCTTTCGCCTTCGCTCAAAAGATCTTTGGCAAACTCCAATCTGCTGGCATACATACCCTTCTTTTCAGCTTTTTTCGCAGCTTCTTTTTCTCTTTTTGCTACAAATTTTTCAAATACATCGCCCATGTTCGTCAACCCCTTTTCTGTTTCCTTAAAATATCTTGCCTTTTCTGCTAATTCCGGATAATACATATCATTCGGATTACTACAGTTGAAATCGTGCATCAGGCGTCCGAGTGGTGTGTTGTCCTTAATTTTATTATTTACATAGATGATATGCGAACCGTCCGCAAAATCTACATTGTTTTCTTCGATTCTTCTGTTGATGTGGTATATTGGCAATCCGCCCTTCAGCACATCATACTGCGTGATAAAGATAACGTAATTATCCGGTAATTTTTGGTATACTTCACCCTTTGGCAAGCTGTGAGCGTCCAGCAGGCTCAAATGATAGCGCGCTCTGCGTGCTGCAGCGCCACTGCTGTGGTTCTGTACTTCTACATTGAAGAGCTTACCGTTTTCTTCCTGCGCCAAAATGTCCAGCTGCAAGTCATGTCCTGACAGGTTTTTCAGCTTCTGTTGCGTTACGGCTTTTACCACTTTTATCTTATCATTATTCAGGATAATTCGCAATAACAGCGCTGTACGCTCCGTATCATTTTCAAAGACCTTGTTCATAAAAATATCATCCATTAAAGTTAATTTGGCAATGGATTCTCTGGTATCCGCTCTCAGGTTTACCATTCGTTCAACTCCCTCCCTCAAAAAACGCCTTATGTACTACTCAATAATACATAAGGCGTTCTCAATGACGCTGCGACGACTATACTTCGGGCAGGCGTGCAAAATCTTATGGGATTATATTATCAGAAAATTGCATAAATATCAAGAATGATTTGAAAATTCGGTAATTGTGTTTGAGAAGCAAGGCGTTCTACCGCAGTTTGGTAGAACGCCTTTGGTGTTGGTAGATGTGACTCTTATACGCTCGATAAACTCATGCTAATACAGACTAAAAGACGATTTAAAACTGCATTAGTCCATTACTTGTGGTTGGGTCGACCTAGTCCAATTTTTGTGCTCTATTAAGGCCTGGTACATTTTGTGGTTTCGCTAGTACATTCTTGTGCTCGAGCTAGTCCAAATCTTTGGGTCAACCTAGTACAGCTTTTGTGGTCGTAGGCAAAAATTCCCTGTTCAACAATAAGCAAGAGTGCCTTGTACAGACTAAAATTTCTGCACAAGCCACATCTAAACAAGTAAATCCTCCTTCGTTAAAATAGTAATGCCTATATTACTAAGACGAAGGAGGATTTTTTATCTATGCGTCAGTTTATCACAAATATGCTTAACATTCAAGAAGATAAGATTGAGGAACTACAAACCATTGTGCATTCCGACGGCTCAATCATTATTAATCTTAAGCTAAATGTCACCTCTAAGATTTGTCCATTCTGTTCCAGACCTGTAAAAATTCATGGTTACTACCCAAGAACTCTTACACACTCTACACTAGTCAACCGTAAATGCAGCATTGTTTATCGCCAAAGAAGATTCATCTGCCCAAAATGTTCTTATTCTTTTAACGAACATAATCCCTTTACTAAAGCCAATGACGGACTAACTCACGAAACCAAAATTAATATTTTGAAAGATTTAAAGCATCCAGAAGACACTTATACCAGTGTTGCTGAACGATACCATGTTTCCAAAGCTACTGTTCTAAGATTATTTGACAAACACGTAGATATTATGCGTAAGCCTTTACCAATGGTATTATCCATAGATGAGCACTATTTCCCTGAATCTGATATGGATTCGCTTTACTGCTTCCTGCTCATGAATTTTATCACAGGTGAAGTAATAGATGTACTTCCTACACGCAGAAAGCATTCCCCATGCTCGTCAGCTCGTATCTTCTGGTCCGTATGGAAGGCAGAATTGAAAAGCTGAGTGCCAATATCGATACCTTAACCCGCGTTCTGCAGGAAAGACTTGTGATGCAATTTCCATATGCACAGCAGTAAATAGTATATACAAGCAAAAATATACTAAAGACTAATCATATGGCACAGGGGCTGTCGTACACAACAAGTACGGCAGCCTCTTATTCATTGAAAAACTAAAACCGCCTCCAAACCTAGTCTGGGAGCGGTCCTTTTTGTGGTAATCCCGGCCGCGCGTACCCGCAAGGGTGAAATCGAACTGGCGACTTTTCCTCTCGGGTAAGCACGTACGGCAATCTTATTCATTTGGTGATCCCGGCCAGAATCGAACTGGCGACCTACCGCTTAGGAGTTCGATAAATCAGTCCTTATCCTTATATAACCTCATCACCCTTAAACAGCTGAAAGCCTTGATATAACTGCGTTTCCGAAGTTTAAAGGCAGCGATAAATCGTCAGATAAATTACTGCTCATAGCCTTTAATCTCAGGTAATTTTTCAAAATAAGGTGCGGATAAGGTGTCAAACACCTTATTCACAGCAATCTTTCTATCAACTTATACACACTCAGTAACGTGATTAATTAAGTGAGCAACTTCATTATACAATCTATCACCAAATAATTTTTCTATACTTTTATCCTGTTGCTATTGCTTTCTACAAACGCAAACGCTTCCGGCACCTTAGTTGTCCAAAGTCGTTCCGTTTTCAATCCATGCCTTTCCAGCATTGCCCTACAATCCTTTACTTTCAATTTGCAGAAGTCGGTTTTAAAATTACGAACCCCATTACTTCGCGTTAAATCAACAACATTTTGTACATCTGTACAGCGTACTAATTCATCTTCTAAATTAAGTACCTGCGGCAGATACACTATATACAGCCTACCGCAATATTTACGCAAACGTTCAAGGTTCTTTTTCAAATTAGTGGTTTGCTCTACATCCGTGTCAAATACTAGGACTATAGTTGTTCCACATTGAATAGATAGCAGCTGAGATTTAGGAATTAAGTTTTGGACAACATTATATACCTTAATCTTACCCGGAATTAATTTAGCTGGATTCTCTTTTAATGCAGCTACTAGTTGTTGCTCACAAGGGCCTTCCACATAATAGATACACTTATTGTTCATTTGCCCACCCCATTTCCAGCTCATCTAAGAGTGAATCCTGCGGCAGCGAAGCAAATATATCATTTTCTACAGCATTTCGTATAGAATCAGTATTACGCTTTAATACCTCCGAAGCAGAAATAGCTGACACATTATAAATACCATCTTCCTGTTGTTTTCTCAAAAATATATAGCTATGCTTAGGAAGATTCAAATCCAGCATATCTGTATTATGCGTGGTAAAAATCAACTGCTCATTATTACCAAGCCTATCCAGCATAATACCAAAAATTCTTTTTTCAATATCGCTCTGAATATAAGAAAAATGTTCGTCGCAATAATAGAAAGTACTCTCCCTTGCAATAATAGCTGCAAGAAACATTGCTACATCAATTCCATCTGCTGTTCCGCTAGAAAGAACCTCTCGATTCAGAAGCCTTCCCTCCTGAATAATGATTTCCGTGCCTCCACGACGAATAATAAATGTATCCTTCAAATCCTTCGATATTCTTACATCTTGAAGCGTTGGGTCAAGCGTTCCAATTACCGCACGAAGTGTTTTGAGCAAAATAGCCTTATTAGCTCCCGTAAGCTTCAAGGTTTTCTCAATCTCTGGATAGGCAAATCTATAACGAATATCCCCAACCAGTTTTTTCAGTGAAGCAGGCGTTTTCGTTGCTTCTGCTGTACGATCTTTCAATTTGCTGACGCACTTTTCATAAGAATCATACGTACCAATTTCAGCATCCTTATATTGAATATTCACCTCATTTGTACTTGGAATAATTTCAGCATCCAGTCGCTGCAAACGATAATCTCCATTTACAAAATCAATGGAAAACGAACCTTTTTCACCAGCTACCATCTCACAAAGCAGAAGCGGATTGCTAGTTGTCATATAAGTAAAAATTCTGACCAACGCCTTACCAAGACTAGTTTTGCCTGTAGCATTCGCTCCCATTAAAATAACAGCCTTTTTATAGCGAAAGCGTTCGCGTCCATCCAAAAATTCATCTTCAATAATTGAATTAATAATCTTTTTGGGATAAGTAAAATTGATGTTGAAATTATTAAATCCATAGACACCATTTAACTGAAGGTTTAAAACGATCATTTTCTCACCCACTTTTCATTTGTTCGTGTTTCACGAAATAATAATAGCATATTTTGTAATACATTTCAAGGAGTTTCATGCGTACTTGTACCAAGCCACATCTACCCGCGTTTTTTCTATAAAACTCAAAACCGGAGTAGGTTACACGCACAGAATAACACAAAACCAACAGAAAGAAAACCACCTTATTCATAGCAATCTTTCCATCAGCTTATACACATCAGTAAAAGGATTAACTAGGTTAGCAACTTCATCATACAATCTACTGATTTTTTCATCAAGATAGCATCCAAATTGTTTATTCCCTCCACTTTTTCCGTCCGTTTTAAGCTGTTGTTGTATAGTGAATTGTATACTATCTACTCATTTCATCTCAACCGGCAACATCTTCTACCATCGCAGTCCTCTTGAAGCTATCAATAATATCGAAGATTTCATCGAGCTGCGGCCCTTCGAAAATGTTGTATATTGTCTTGGGCTTGTCAAACGGTGCTTTTTCTAATACTTCATCTGTTTTTACATATCCATTAGCACAAACATAATCAATCAGTTTCTCTACAAACACTATTTGATTCTGGTTAAGCTTTTGGCTATTGATGAAGCTTGTAAAAGCATCCCTAACTGACTCCTTATCCATACCAGCTACATTACGAACCAAAATACCAACAGGAGTATCCTTAAACTCTCTTTTATAATCTGCTTCATTTCCTAATTTTTTCAGGAAAACATTCTGCAGTTCATGTAATTCCGCATCAGTAATTGGTTTATTATGCGTAAGCTTGAAAATAGCCAGGCTGTCTTTGTTTTCTTCAATATAACGGTTAACTTTTTTCTTATAGTTCTCAAAATCCTGTACTATAGGCAGTATTTCCCCTTCCTTAGTCTCCACAATAGGATCAGTAAGAACGGTTTTGATTATTTTAGTTTTTCTACCATCATACAGCAGCTGAATAAGGTCACGCAGTTCTTTCCTCGTATTCTCGAACAGCAAAATGTCATTAGCCTTCCAGTATTCATCGCTCTGGATCAGCTTAATTTCAGGCAATTTATTCTTAACTTGAGGTATGCCAGACTTTCCCTCTAACATTTCCGCTGTCTTCGTTAGCTGATTTTTACAAGCATTAAAAGAGCTACGTTTCTCAATAAATGCTATCATCAAACCATACATAAAGTTGTCAAAGCGTTTTGCGTACTCATCTTGTTCTTCGTTATATACTAATGGCGCAATCTCTTTGCAAAGCTCTCCAACAGCTTCACTGCTAAGGCACTGGAACGCCTCTTTGCTATTGTAGGCCTCTACATATCTACGCTTCAAGCGTACAACAACAGACTGCTTATTAAGCGCTAGTATCTGCTCAACAACGATATCAATAAGCTCATTTATGAATGCCTGATACTTTTCTTCAGCAAAGACAGGCTCCTGCATGGCTTTTATCAACATTATCTGTTTAATGAAGATGCTTTCAGTTAACGATATAATCTTGTTGCCCTCAACGCCATTCTTTTTAGCTCTGAAGAACTCAAAATTCTGCCCATAATCGAAGATAAAGAAATACTTTTTGTCTTCATACTCCCCATTTCTGGAATCTACACAGTTCAAATTTTCACAAAGACGAGTGCCACGACCAATCATCTGCCAAAATTTAGTTTTGCTGTGAACTTTTTTAAAAAACACAAGATTTACAAGCTCAGGAACATCTATACCTGTATCCATCATATCAACAGATACCGCAATAAAAGGATTCTTATCTGGCACTTTAAAGTCATCAATAATGCTCTGTGCGTAATCATCCTCACATACTACAACAGAAGCAAAATGTCCAGCATATTGTGGATACAATTTGTCAAAACGCTCAACTATATATCTTGCATGTTCTTTTGTGGCAGCAAAAATAATACTCTTGCCCAGCTTATCTCCACCGTTGATTTTAATACCTCGCTCCATAAGATCAGTAAGACACCTGTCAACAGTGCCACGGTTAAATACTATTTTATTTATCAACCCTTCGGCGATATACTCAGGCATATCATTAGTACCATCTTCGGTAAAATCATCTTCATAACGCTTTTTATCATCATCTGACAGCTGATCATAATCAATACCTTCGCTTACGAACTTTGATTTCACTTCATAGTTATAATATGGCACAAGATACCCTTCTTTTACCGCAGTATCATATTCATAAGCAAATGTCGGTACGTTATCTTCCATTTGAAAGAACTCATAGGTATTTTTATCTACTTCGGTCTTTGGCGTAGCTGTCAATCCAACCAAGATTGCATCAAAATAGTCAAAGATAACCTTATATTTTTTGAAAATACTGCGGTGTGCTTCATCAATAATTATCATGTCAAAATGTGCCGGCGTATACAAAAGACTACCATTCTTTGATTTTGTATCATCAATAGCACCCAGCATAGTCGGGTACGTAGAAAATACTATTCTGGAGTTAAAATCCTGCTTATTCTCGCATAAATTACACAGCGGCATTTTAGGTAAATAATCTTTGAAGGCATCCCTAGCCTGTCTAACCAAAGCTCTACGATCAGCCAGAAACAGTACATTAGTAACCTGTCCAGCTTTAGACATAACATCCGTCAAGCTGGCAGCGGTTCTAGTTTTACCTGTACCAGTAGCCATTACAAGTAAATGTCTTCGACTTTTATTGTGTAATCCATCACATACGGCACGTATTGCCTCTATCTGATAATGTCGTCCACTAATATTCTCATCAATTTGGATTGTTCCTGGATCAACCGCTGACGAACGACGATTCATAAGTTTTTCCAGATCTTCTTTACTAAAGACAGAGCTTACTAACCTCTCCGGCATTGACACATCATCCCAAAAATAGGTTTCAAAGCCATTAGTATAGAAAATAAAAGGTCTGCGTTTAAACTTTCTTTCAATACAATCAGCATAAAGCTCAGCTTGCTTCTTGCCTTTTTTCGGATCTAAAGAAGTTCTTTTAGCTTCAACTACAGCTAAAGGTAAGCCATTATCACCAAAAAGCAGGTAATCTACAAAGCCTTTCTGCCCAAGAACATTAGTCATATCATTGACTTCATATTCCTCGACAACGTTATAGCCAGCTTCTCCCTTAAATGTCCAGCCCATCAGCTTAAGATCTAAATCAATATAACGCTTACGTGTTTCATACTCCGAAATCCCCTCAGAGCTGAAGCTACGTTGCTCTACATTAATTGCTTTAGCTTTAGCAAGGGCATCAGCCATGTCAGCAAGTTTCTGCTCCATAGCCTTAATCTGTGCGTCTTTAGCTACAACCAGGCTTTCTTGCTTTTTAATTTTTTCAATATCCAGCTCAACATGCTGACTAGGAACATCTTGTTCGTTAAAAGTACGTTCCTCATATTTGTCTCCGTAACAGTAATCAATCCATTGAACAAACTCAAATAAGCCCTTCAAACTGAAAATTCCCTCTTGCGGACTCACATTTTTTCCTGTATGTACAGCTAAATTCCCAAGCTTAATAATATAAGGCAACTTCTTCCAGGTATCCTCGCCTAAAGCGTCTTTGAATGAAGGCTCATGAATCAAAGACTGCAGATTATCGCGATAAGGCATATCTATGGTCTTATCTACTGCATAAACCCACTTCACAGCCAATTCTAAAGCCTTCCGGCAGCCAATAGCACACATAGCAGGACTAGAAGTATAAACTTTTTCTGCTTCGATAGCTGCTGAAGCAAACATTTTGTAATTTTTCTGTCCTTCTAAAAATGAGAAATTAGCCATATTGTCATCCCCTTATTAGTTAAAGTATTGCTTTATGAGTAAATTTTTAAGAGTTTCTAGTTTATTGAAATTTAGCAGTAACAACAAATTTCGATTTGTCGACTTGTTTTACGAAGTTCGTATACAAGTGTTGCACATTAATGCTTACATTAGGTATTTGTGTAGCCTTAACAACACTTGTAGGTATTCCTTTAATTGTGGCTCCCCGCTTATTATTATCATATGTAGAAGAGAATTGGTCTAAAACGGCCTTTATAAATAACAAATCAAATTTTTGAGAATCAACATTAGTGATAGAAACAATATCTTGATTCGTACACATTGCACACTTGTTAATTGAGCTTTTTCCCACTCCTACACGATTGCCGAACATTAAAGAACCTGCTGGTATCAAATGTGTAGTCGAATTCTTTAACCCTTCTTCAGTTATGAAATAAACTGCATCTTTTTCTTCAATATAGTTTTTACCTAGGCATGGAGTAGATACAAAAGGAATGTTTCCACCATAATATTCTGGATGTTTGCTAGAGGGGGTACCCCCTGTTATCATCTTACAAACACTATTCAAATCTACACTTGGATATTTAGGGCTAATATTTAAATCACCAAACAGCTCGATAAACCGTGACTTAACTAGCTTATCCAAATTGATTAATTGTTCTTTTTCTTTTTTTATAAAATAATCTATCCTACCAAAAACATTTGCAATTTTAGCTTGTTCTTCTAAGGTTGGCAAAGGTAACTGTTCATTTTGATAATCGCGAAAATAAATGTGAGGTATTGTAGCACCACTAAAGTATTTTTCTAAATGCATTGAACAAATGGCGTAGTATAAGTATGATATATTTATATTATCATTTGGTAAAACATACTGCATCGTGCCTATAACGGAAGATTTAGCCGGCAATTTCATCGCTCTTCCTATACCAGCCCCATCTTTGACGATAGCAATGTAATCTTTGGCTTGTTGAAAAAAATCTACACTTTTTATATATCCACTAGCTCCATATATAGGATATATTCCATCACATTCAGCTAAATCTTTTTGGGCAATATTAGAAGAAGCTTTTTCACACACTTCTTTAAGCAAAACATACTTATGACTCATGCTACCTCCTCCAAATCCACTACAAACCGTGATTTGACAAACAGATCAAGTTTTTCCAATTGATCTTTGCGATATTGAATGATATTATCAAGTCTACTCATAATATCTATAATTCTTTTTTGTTCAACCATCTGAGGTATCTTAATCTCTAATTTTTTCAGAGCTGTGACAGTAAAGCTGGCTTGATTAACAGACTTTTTAGTTATATTGGGTATTTGTTTTAAAAACAAGTTGGAATCAAAGAAATACTTTGCATACAACGGTAGGATAACTTCCGAATTTGCCCTAAGCATAAGTAAATTCATACCATGAATTATTTTTTCATTACCTTTTTTTATATATAATGCCGTTTTCCCTAAATGTTTTTCACTATTAATATGTGACATTAATATATCCCCTGATTGTAAAACATAACTTTCATATTCCGTTATGTCAAAAACATTTGCATACCCTAGTCTATTCCTATCAATAACTCTATTAGAGATAGTTTCAATCCTAGTTATCGGGAAGCCATTAGCACCATCAATTTGCTTTATAGAAGCGCCATTTCTAATTATACTAAACACTTCTCCCAAAATTGCCATCACAACATTCCCTCCAGCTCCTTTAACCCATTAGCAATCTCAACTTCAATTCTTTTTAACTCTGCCATAATCTCACTTGTCGGCGGATATTCAACTGGTACATACTCAACCTTTTTATACTTGTTAATGGATAAGTCATAGTCATTGTCAATGATTTCCTGTTTCGCTACAAAGAAGCTCTTCTCGGTACGCTCTCGCTCTTTTTCTGCTTCTAAATTATGGAAGCGAGTAATAATATCAGGAATATCATTCTCCTTCACCTCATTACGCTTATCATCTAAGCTATAACCATCAGCTTCCATATCATAGAACCATACATTTTCAGTGCCACCAGTACCAGTCTTCATAAATACAAGAATAGCTGTAGAAACACCTGCATATGGCTTAAATACGCCTGATGGCATAGAAATAACAGCCTGTAAAACATGCTTTTCAATCAATTCCTTACGCATAGCTTTATGAGCTTTAGAGCTGCCAAACAATACGCCATCAGGAACAATGCAGGCACAACGACCACCCTTTTTCAGCATACGCAGGAAGAGCGCTAAGAAAAGCAATTCCGTTTTCTTTGTATTGGTGACAGCCTTTAAGCTAGTGCTAATAGTCTCTGCGTCTACAGTACCCTTAAACGGAGGATTTGCCAAGCAAACAGTATATTCGCTATCAATATCGTTCTTCTCAGATACACTGTTCTTATAATCAAGCTCAGGATGGGTAATGCCATGCAGCATTAAGTTCATAGCACTTATGCGCAGCATACTATTATCCGTATCAAAGCCTGAAAATGTCGTACTATTAAAGCGTTCCCATTGGTCGTCAGTCATTAGCTCGCCATACTTAGCACGGATATGTTCCGCAGACGAAATCAAAAAGCCGGCCGTGCCGCAAGCAGGATCACAAATAGTATCATCAGGATTCGGATCAATAAGAGCAACCATCATATCACGAATATGCTTTGGCGTACGGAATTGACCATTCGTACCCGAAGAAGCAGCTTTACTCAACATGTACTCATAAAGATCGCCTTGCATATCCAATTCAGCAATATCATGTTGGTAAAGATCCTCTAATCCAGTAATAACCTTTACTAAAACCTCTGGTGTCGGCAATTCAAACAACGCATCTTTCATAAATTTGGAAAATGCACTTTGAATGCTCTGACCTTTATTAGGATCATCAGGAATGGGTATAATTTTACCAATTTCATTGACATCCGGCAACTGGCCATACTTCATTTCTCTAATAGCCGGAAAAACCTTTATTCTTATAGTATTAAAGATAACTTCTGGATCGGCGGTTTTAAAATTACTCCAACGCATCCCTTGTCCAGAAGCAGTTTGAGGAAAAATCATTTCCACCTTAGCATTAGGATTACGTCTTCTCAATGAATTAGCTCGCTTTTCGTTGTCGATTTCCTTCTCATCAAGCTTACGAATAAACATCAGATATGTAATCTGCTCTATAACCTTAAACGGCATAGTAAGACCGCCAGCCCAAATATCTTCCCAAATTTTATCAATCTTATTTTTAATCACACCTGTAATCATGCAAATATCCTCCCTATACGGCTAAAATCTTCTCCACCTTATAAAAAATATACCTTTTTACTATGCCAAATTCTGTCTATCTTGATTGGCTTTCTCGACATTAAATGAAATTTTAAATGCAAAATTTCCCCC
>ULNW01022220.1_pt1 | contig 11803 bp, 5 predicted proteins | sample 1952021 | NCBI WGS metagenome assembly ULNW01 (sample SAMEA4835587, study PRJEB28245) | human gut metagenome | biome: gut microbiome; material: fecal sample | place: Denmark | collected 2008 | reverse complement strand
GCCGTCTGCCGTTTTGTGTACGACCGCGCCATGCCGGATGACTTTCTGGACTTTCTGGTAGACGCCTTCCGCATCAACCGCCAAGAACTGGTTCCGGGCGACAAGCACCTCAACATGGAAGACCTGCGCCACCTGCCCAACCCGAACAATGCCGTACGCCCCATCCGCAAGCCACAGCCCATGAAACTGGCCTGTCTGGACGAGCGTGAATCCATCTTCCGCTATGTGGAGAAGAAAGACCTGCTGCTGCATTACCCCTACCACTCTTTCGAACACTTCATCCATTTCCTGTACGAAGCAGTGCACGAGCCTACCGTCCGCGAGATCATGGTGACCCAATACCGCGTTGCCGAAAACTCCGCCGTCATCAACACCTTGATAGCCGCCGCACAGAACGGCAAGAAAGTGACCGTCTTCGTAGAACTGAAAGCCCGTTTCGATGAAGAGAACAACCTGGCAACCGCCGAGATGATGAAAGCCGCCGGCATCAATATCCTGTTCAGCCTGCCCGGACTGAAGGTGCATGCCAAAGTGGCGCTCGTGCTGCGCCGCGACAAGCAGGGGCACAAACTGCCCAGCTACGCCTATATAAGCACCGGAAACTTCAACGAGAAAACCGCCACCCTCTATGCCGACTGCGGGTTGTTCACCTGCAATCCGGTACTTGTGAACGACCTGCACAACCTCTTCCGCACATTCCAAGGCAAGGAGAATCCCGTATTCCACCGCCTGCTGGTGGCGCGCTTCAACCTGATACCCGAACTCAACCGCCTCATCGACCATGAGATAGAACTCGCCAAAAGCGGTAAGCAGGGAAGGATAATACTCAAAATGAATGCCCTGCAAGACCCCGCCATGATAGAACGGCTGTATGAGGCATCACAAGCCGGGGTGAAGATAGACCTCATCGTACGAGGCATCTGCTGCCTCATCCCCGGACGGAAATACAGTCGTAACATCCGCGTCACACGCATTGTGGACACCTTCCTCGAACATGCCCGCGTGTGGTACTTCGGCAACGGCGGAAAGCCGAAACTGTTTCTCGGCTCGCCCGACTGGATGCGCCGCAACCTGTACCGCCGCATTGAAGCCGTAACCCCCATTCTGGACCCGGACCTGAAGCGCGAGCTGTCGGACATGCTTTCCATCCAACTGTCGGACAAGCGCAAGGCATGCTTTGTGGACGACCACCTGCGCAACCGCTGGAAATCGGCACGTCCGCAAAAGGAGAAGATACGTTCGCAATATACTTTCTACGAATACCTGAAGGGTTGAAAACGGAGAGCGAAAAGTTTCTTGTAACATTTCTGTAACATGTATGACATTTCCCTGCAACACAAATAACGTTCCTTTGCAGCCAGAAATAAAATACATCTTATGGAAACTATCTATCTATGCATTGTCATCTTCCTGTTCGTCCTCGCGGTTTTCGACCTCGTCGTGGGTGTCAGCAATGATGCAGTAAACTTTCTTCAGTCTGCTGTCGGAGCCAAAGCAGCATCTTTCAAAACCGTACTGTTTATAGCGGGCATCGGCGTCTTTATCGGCGCTTCCCTGTCCAACGGCATGATGGACATCGCCCGGCATGGCATCTACCAGCCGGAGCATTTCTATTTTGCCGAAATCATGTGTATCCTGCTGGCCGTCATGCTGACCGACGTAGTGCTGCTGGACGTATTCAACACAATGGGGATGCCTACATCCACCACCGTATCCATGGTATTCGAACTGCTGGGCGGAACATTCGCCCTGGCGCTCATCAAGGTGCATGGCAGTGACACGCTGGGATTCGGCGACCTCATCAATACGGACAAAGCCCTGTCCGTCATCATGGGTATTTTCCTTTCCGTAGCCATTGCCTTCTTCTTCGGTATGCTGGTGCAATGGCTGGCGCGTGTGGTGTTCACCTTCAACTACACCAAGAAGATGAAGTACAGCATCGGCATCTTCGGCGGCATCGCAGCAACCTCCATTATCTATTTCATGCTGATAAAAGGGCTGAAAGACAGTTCATTCATGACCCCGGAAAACAAGCAGTGGATACAAGATAACACCACCCTGCTGATCGGTTGTTTCTTTGTGTTCTTCACCCTGTTGATGCAGGTGCTGCACTGGCGGAAGGTCAACGTGTTCAAGGTCGTGGTGCTTCTGGGAACCTTTGCCCTTGCCCTCGCCTTTGCGGGTAACGACTTGGTGAACTTCATCGGTGTGCCCCTTGCCGGCTACTCCTCTTTCATCGACTACACCACCAACGGCGCCGCCGCAGGTCCCGACGGCTTCCTCATGGACTCGTTGCTGGGTCCGGCCAAAACGCCCTGGTACTTCCTTATCGGTGCGGGAGTCATCATGGTCTACTCGCTGTGCACCTCCAAGAAGGCCCATAACGTAATCAAGACTTCCGTCGACCTCTCCCGTCAGGATGAAGGCGAAGAGAGCTTCGGCAGCACCCCCATAGCACGTACACTGGTACGCTTCAGCATGACAATAGCCAACGGGCTGTCCAAAACGATGCCCGAAAGCAGCAAACGCTGGATAGAAACCCGCTTCCGGAAGGACGAAGCCATCATTGCCGACGGCGCAGCGTTCGACTTGGTACGCGCCTCCGTCAACCTTGTACTCGCCGGCTTGCTGATTGCCCTCGGTACTTCCCTGAAACTTCCCCTCTCCACAACCTACGTCACCTTCATGGTGGCCATGGGTACCTCCCTTGCCGACCGCGCTTGGGGACGCGACTCCGCCGTATTCCGCATCACCGGCGTACTGAGCGTCATCGGCGGCTGGTTCATCACTGCCGGAGCTGCATTCACAATCTGTTTCTTCGTGGCCATGATCATCTATTTCGGCGGCACAGTCGCCATTATCGCACTGATCGGCTTGGCAGTGTTCATGCTGATACGCAGCCAAGTGATGTACAAGAAACGCAAGGAGAAAGAAAAGGGCAACGCCACTATCAAGCAACTGATGCAAAGCACAGACAACATGGAGATTCTGGAACTCTTGCGTCGCCACACCCGCGAGGAGCTGTGCAAGATACTGGAGTTTACGGAAGACAACTTCGAACGCACCGTCACCGCCTTCCTGCACGAGAACCTGCGCGGACTGCGCCGGGCAATGGGTGCTGTGAAGTTCGAGAAGCAACTGATCAAACAGATGAAGCGCACCGGCACGCTCGCCATGTGTCGTCTGGACAACAATACGGTGCTCGAAAAAGGGCTCTATTACTATCAGGGAAACGACTTTGCCAGTGAGCTGATTTATAGTGTAGGACGCCTGTGCGAACCATGTCTGGAACATATCGACAATAACTTCAAGCCGCTGGATGCAGTGCAGAAAGGCGAGTTTGCCGACGTAACGGAAGACATCGTCTATCTGTTGCAAGTATGCCGCCATAAGCTGGAGCATAACGATTACAGCGACTTCGAAGAAGAAGTGCGCAGGGCAAACGAGCTGAACGGACAACTCGCCCACCTGAAACGTGAAGAGCTGCAACGCATCCAGAGCCAGTCCGGAAGCATCAAAGTCAGCATGGTATACCTGACAATGATACAGGAAGCGCAGAATATAGTGACCTACTCCACCAACCTGATGAAGGTGAGCAGAAAGTTCCAAGCCGAAGAGTAAGGACGTTTTCCCTCATCAACCGGAGAACCGGAAGATATGCATTTTCGTCTCGTGAGATGTCCTGTTTCATCTCACGAGACGATTTGTTTTATCCCGCGGGATGAATATTTCTGCCTTACGGGACGAATATTTCCGTCCTGCAAGATAAATATTTCCGTCCCGCAGGGTGAATGCTTCCGCCTTACGAAACGGATATCTTCATCTCATGGCGCGGATTCTGTGTATTCGCAAAAAAAGAAAAAGGAACATACATGTATGCTATTTTTACCAAAGGCAAAATACTGTTTAGGGTTCATTTAGGGGTCATTCCCTTATAGCCCCTAAAACACCACCCATTTTAGGGGTATTCATCTGATTTACAGTATATTGACAACTTTCACAAACTGACAGTTCATAGGTCGTTTCCGCCATAAGGGATTACTGCGTTGTAAAGAAATATCCATTAGTGCTGATTGAAAGGAACATCTATCAGGCTGTTTAAAAAAGCATTTATCAGCACCGACTGAAAGGAACATCTATCAGCACTGATTGAAAGGAACATCTGTCAGCACCGACTGAAAGGAACATCTGTCAGCACTGACTGAAAAAAGCATCTATCAGTCTGTTTGCAGAATATATGCCAAAGAAAGCCAGACAGGAGCATAGTAAAAAAACAAGTCATCTCATGTATTTTTAGGCCTATTTTCAGGGGGGAATGGGGGTCATAAGGGAAATGAACCCTAAATGAACCCTAAGCCTTTGAAAAGCCAAAGTGATATTTCTACATAACCAATTAAAAATCAAGCTAATAAATCCACAACCCCAAATTCTCTTCCTCCGACTTATTCCTCAGAGCCTCCTATTATCCCCCCCTATTTTTCGAAGCGCCACATTAAGAAAAAACATGTCAAAACCCTATTTCAGTCCCATCTTTTCCGCCCGTTGCAGCATAAATGCGCGTGCAGCCTCGTAGTCATTGGGAATGACGCCGTCCAATATGGCATCCTTGATAGCGCTTTTCAATGCGCCCACTTGCCGGCAGGGCGGCAGATTGAATGTTTTCATAATCTCCTCACCGCTGACAGGGGGCTGGAAGTTACGGATGCGGTCGCGCTCCTCCAAGTCTTTCAGCTTCTGGCGCACCAGTTGGAAGTTGTTCAGGAAGCGTTGCTTACGCTCCATGTTCTTGGAAGTGATATCGGCCTCGCACAAGGTCATAAGGTCGTCTATGTCATCGCCTGCCTCAAACAAAAGGCGGCGTACAGCCGAGTCCGTCACCACATCATCGGCTATCACAATGGGACGCATGTGCAGGCCCACGAGCTTCTGTACATACTTCATTTTCTCATTCATCGGGAGCTTCATCCTGCGAAAAATCTCAGGAATCATCTTCTCGCCAATGAAGTTGTGGTTGTGGAACGTCCACCCGGCACGAGGCTCCCAACGCTTGGTTGCCGGCTTGGCAATGTCGTGAAGCAGGGCTGCCCAACGAAGCCATAGGTTGTCGGTCTTCTTACTTATATTATCGAGCACTTCGAGCGTATGGTAGAAATTATCCTTATGCGCCCTGCCGTTACGGGTTTCAACGCCTTGCAAGGCAACCAGCTCCGGGAAGATGAGCTGCAACAGTCCGGAACGGTCCAAGTCTATCAGCCCTTTGGACGGGACGGGAGACAGCAATATCTTGTTCAGCTCATCCGCAATGCGCTCCTTGGATATGATAGAGATGCGCTCCTTGTTGCGGCACAAAGACTCGAAGGTGTCATCGTCGATATAGAAATTCAGTTGGGTGGCAAAGCGGATGCAACGCATCATACGCAAGGGATCGTCACTGAAGGTAATGTCCGGATCGAGCGGCGTGCGGATGGTCTTTTCACGCATGTCCTCCATTCCTCCGAAAGGATCCACCAGCTCTCCATAACGCTGCCTGTTGAGGCAGACCGCCAAGGCATTGATAGTGAAGTCCCGGCGGTTCTGGTCGTCCTCCAACGAACCGTCTTCCACAACCGGCTTGCGCGAATCGTGCGTGTAGGACTCCTTGCGGGCGCCCACAAACTCCACTTCCGTACCATGATACTTCAGTTGCGCCGTACCGAAATTCTTGAAAACAGAAAGGTGTGCACCACGCCCCAAGCGTTTGGCAAGCGCCTCCGCCATTGCAATGCCGCTGCCCACCACTACCACATCAATATCTTTGGAAGGGCGTTGCAGGAAAATGTCGCGCACGTAGCCGCCTACCACGTAACATTCCAGTCCCAGTTCATCTGCCGTCTCGGAAATCCGTCCGAATATATTGTCACTGAAACGCTGTTTCAGCTCTTCTGTTGTCAATTCAATCATATATAATGGCACATTATCACATTAAAAGACTGCAAAGATACGGATATTATTTTTTATTTTTGTCCCCTGTTAATATCAAGAATGAAAATTATGAAGAAAGCAACCTTCCTTGCGTGCCTCTGTTGCACGCTCTTCTCTTGCAGCAATGTGGAGAAAAAAGCCGGTGAAAGGCTCCAGACCGCCCGCGCAGCTTTTGAACGCGGCGATTACAGCGAAGCGAAAATGCAGATTGACAGCATCAAGATACTCTACCCGAAAGCATTTGAAACCAGACGCGAGGGCATCGGACTCATGCAGCAGGTGGAACTGAAAGAACAGGAAAAGACGCTTGCCTACCTCGACAGCATGTTGCAGGAAAAGCAGGAAGCCGTAGACGCCATTAAAGGCAACTATGCCTTCGAGAAAGACGCCGAGTACCAGAGGATAGGCAATTACCTGCATCCTTCGCAAGTGATAGAAAAGAACCTCCACCGTTCTTACCTGCGTTTTCAGGTGGACGAGAACGGCGTCATGAGCATGACCTCCATCTATTGCGGCCCGCACAACATCCACCATTTAGCAGTGAAGGTCACCGCCCCTGACGGCAGCTTTGCCGAAACTCCGGCGTCCAAAGACAGCTATGAGACCACCGACTTGGGAGAGAAAATAGAAAAAGCGGATTACAAGGTAGGAGAAGACGGCAACGTAATCGCTTTCCTCAACCTGAACAAGGATAAAAACATCCGCGTCAACTATCTTGGCGAACGCTCCTACGCCACCACCATGACTCCCAACGACCGCAAAGCCGTAGCGGCTGTCTACGAACTGGCGCAACTGCTGTCCGCCATCACCGAGATTAAAAAGAACAAGGACGAAGCCAACCTGAAGATTGAATTCGTGAAACGGAAAATGGCGGAAAGAGAAGGCAGGGAGAAAAAATAGGTGCTTGAGTGCCGTCCTTCTACCCTGCCATTATAAGGTCCCTGCCTATAAGTTGGGATTTGCATTCGTTTCTTTCTCCGGAATGGAATACAGATAATAGGTACTGTTCGGCACAAACCTCGTTCCGTCGGGGAAGGAAGTAAACCAGTGCCCTTCGGGATTATACTCTTTATAAGAGCCGTCCTGCTGCCAGCAATCATACTTTTTCTCCGCTTCTTCTTTCGTCAAGGCTTCACGCGCAACGGCACGCTGGGTGCGCAATATGTCGGTAATGCCAAATCCTTCGCCCCACAGTTCGCGGCGGCGTTCCAGCAAGATATCACCGATGAGCTGCTCCTGCGTTTTGCCCGTCAGGTCGTAATCGGCAAGGCCGCGTGCGTTGCGCAATGTGTTCAGCGGCTTTACGGCCTCTCCCAATTGTCCCTCACGCGCCAGCGCCTCGGCGGCAATCAGATACATTTCGGCGGAACGCATCACGACAATGTCCCCGGTCTGGTCGGCACGTATGCGGAATTTCCGGTAGCCCAGATACCCTTCACGCATCCACTGAAACAGGTCCAGACGAATATCTCCGGCTTCGAACAGATCCATAAAATGCGGGTCGGCCATGAAACTATTATACGCATCGGGAGTCACCACATCAATATAATAGAAATTATAGCTGGCATCGGACTGGCTTACGGACTGCGGATGCCCCCACATCCACTCGGTGTTGGACAAATCATTGAAGCCCATATAGGTTTTGGCATCTGTCATCAGGGCATATCCCTTGGCAGCCTCAAGTGCAGCATCGGCAGCCCCGCCCCATTGCCCGGTGAGCAGACAGGCACGCGCCAACAACCCATTGACAACACTCACATCGGGCTTGAACTTAGAGTTGTCATCCGGACGAACATAGCCCTTAAGAAGCTCTTTAGCCTTATTCAGGTCTTTGAAAATCTGCGTGTACAACTCCTCCAAAGTGGCCTTGCCCTTGGGCTTTGTTGTGGAAACAGTGGGTTCTGTATAGAGCGGAACAGCCGGAGCAGCGGGATCTTTTAAATACGTAAACTGGTAGTGCTGCGCCAGATGCAGGTAACAAAAAGCCCGCAAAGCATAGGCCTGTCCCTGGGAGTAGCGGAAGTCGGGTGTGTCGTCATCACCGGTAGCCGTAATGGAAATGGCTGTGTTGCAGTTGTCAATAGTCCTGTACATCAGATACCACGCAAATGCGGTACGGTTATTGGCAGGCATCACCACATCATTAAACTGATAGGAAGAGTTGAAGCCGTACATAGGGCGCGACACCACATCATCCGCCATCATGTCATCCTGCAACATCAAGGCGCGATAGCCGATATTGGCATACGTACTGCTGTACTCAAACAGGTTGTACCATGCCCCGTTGAATATGCGCCCTGCATTGGAAGGTACGGGAACAATGCCCGAATCCACCGCATCCGTAGGTTTGTGGTCGAGAAAATCGCCGCTGCACGAAGACAGGACGAACAACAGCCCGGCCGTAAAAGCCGCTATATTTTTCATTGAAGTATTCATGTGAATAGTGATTTAGAATGAAACATTGATTCCGCCGGAAATGGAGCGCATGGCAGGGTAACGATAGTAAGTCAACCCCGTAATGCCCTGCTCCGGGTCCAGTCCCTGATTTTTAGAGAAAGTCAGCAGGTTGTCCGCCTGTACGAAGAGTTGCAGGCTGTTCAGGCTGACCTTCTTTATCAGCGGCTGCGGAAAGTCGTAGGAGAGCGTGATGTTCTTCATCCGCAAATAGGAATTATTAAACAGGTTGCGGGTAGAATTGGAATTCCAGTTGTTGGACACTGTCCTCAAAGCGGGCACGTCCGTATCGCGGTTTTCCGGTGTCCAGCGTTTCAGGATCTCGGTGGACCAGGCGCGTCCGGGATTGCTCCCATTGCTCCACAACATCGTAACGTCACGATCCACAATATACCCGCCTATGCTGTATGCGAAGATGGCCGACAACTCAAAACCCTTGTATGCGAAAGCCGTATTAAAACCGCCGTAAACCTTAGGCAGCGATGACTTGTCCACATAATAATAATCAGCTTGGGCATAATCGTTGGTGGTGGTGCGTCCGGTAATATTTCCTTGCGCATCCTTTACATTCTTATACCACAGCGGATCGCCGTTGGCAGGGTCCACCCCTGCCCATTCGCGCAGATAGAAGTCATACACCGAGCGTCCCACCTTCAAGCGGGTGACTCCCGTCACAGGCATGTCATCGAGCGGAAGTTCGGTCACCACATTCTTGTAGTGCGTGAGGTTAAGCCCCATGCGCCACATGAAGTCACGAGTATGTATAAGCGTGCCTTTAAGATCTATCTCAAAACCGGTGTTTTTCAACGCACCGATGTTCTCGTCCATCGAGGTGTAACCCAAAGAGGTGGCCAAAGGACGGGAATACAGCAGATCTTTGGAGCGTCGCTGGAAGAAGTCGAACGAACCGGAGAAGCGGTTGTTGAACAATGAAAAGTCAATGCCGACATTCAGGTTCAGGTTGGTCTCCCATTTCAAGTCGGGCGTTGCGAGACGGTCGGACAGCAAAGCGTTCTCACCCGCCTGCGAAACAATGGAGTAGAGTCCGCTGCTGGCATAGTAGGTGCCCAAATTATCATTGCCCTGCGCTCCATAACTGGCTTTCAGGGTCAAGGCAGAAAGCCAGTCGGCGGTATTCTGCATAAACTCTTCACGATCGACACGCCATGAAGCTCCCAGCGACCAGAAGTTTCCCCAACGAGTGTCGGGCGCAAAACGGGATGAACCGTCGCGGCGATAGGAAGCGGAGAAGAAATACTTGTTCCGGTAGTCATACTGCCCACTCACCAGATAGCCCAGCAATGAGTAGTCAATGCGATAGCCCGTACCCGCAGTTACAAGTGAGCCGACAGCCAGTTCCGGCATATCCGGCACAGCCATATTGCTGCGGGATGCCTGCAACACGTCATAACGGTATGAGTAGGCCTCCTGCCCGGCAAGAACGTTGAAATGATGCTCACCGAGGGTCTTATCGTACGTCACAATGTTGTTCCAAGTCCAAGAGAAGGTTCGGGTATAGCTGCGGCTTGCTCCGCCCCCCGTATTGACGGCAGGGCCTATCTTGGGATTGGTATAATCCAGTGTATTATAGTCTGTCAGGTCGAAGTTGAAGCTGGTCTTGAACTTCAGCCCCTCCACCGGAGTCACTTCAAGGAAAGTACGTCCCGAAAACTCATCCCGCATACGCTCGGATTTGTCATTGGGCAGGGTAGCCGGCAAATTCCAGTTGGCCATAGAGCCGGAAGGACGGTAGGACCCGAAATCATAAATGCGGTGTCCCTCCGAGTCCAGTTTGTACGTGCCGTCAACATTCATCTCGTACATCGGATAGAAGTCGGCCATCAGGCGTCCGGCATTAATCACATTGCTGGTCTTGGTATCGGACGAAACCGGATAGTTCTGCACAGAGTGGGCATAGCTCATATTCACGCCGCCACGCAGCCAACGGGTTATTTCACTGGAAATGTTGGAGCGCAGGTTGAAACGTTGGTAACCGGACTCAAGCGCAATGCCTTTGTCGTCCAGATAGCCGGCCGAGAAATAGTACTGGTTGGTCTTTCCGCCTCCGGAGACATTCACCCCAATTTCCGTACGCAGGGCCTGTTGTTCCATTTCTTTCTGCCAGTCCACATTCCAAAGCGGAACAGCTCCGTCAACCAGTTTGCCGTCTGTGCCCACCGGCTGCGGATAGCCGGCTCCGTAAGGATTTGGGCCGCCACCCATCAGCTTGCCCACCAAATCTTTCGAAGCCTGCGCTGCGGCTGTCTGCGGAGTATATTTGTCCGTATTCAAAGCATACTGATTGCGCAGCGCCTCCCAGTAGAGCTCAAAATACTGGTCAGTGCCAATGCGGTCGTAATCGCGTATGGCGCGGTTGGAACCTCCGAAACTGGCTTTGATGCTGACCGTAGTTTTCGAATCGGTCTGTCCCTGCTTAGTGGTTATGATAATCACCCCATTCGCCCCGCGGGAGCCGTAAAGAGCAGCCGAAGCAGCATCCTTCAAAACCGTCAATGAAGCGATGTCTTCCGGATTAATGGAGTTGATGCTGCCGTCGAAAGGCACACCGTCCACCACATAAAGCGGAGCGCTCGAAGCATTGATAGAACCGATGCCGCGGATGCGTATCTCCGCATCCGTACCCGGCTGGCCGCTGGGTGCACTGGCCTGAAGGCCGGACACCGTACCTTCGAGTGCCCGCGACACGTTGGACACTTGCATCTTGGCGATTTCGCTTCCTTTTACGGTGGAAGCCGCCCCTGTGAAACTATACTTCTTGGCAGTGGCATAGGCCACCACCATTACTTCATCCAGTTGCTCACTGTCCGGAAGCAGTTCAGCATCGACAACCGAACGCCCGTTTACTTTCTGTTCTGTGGTTTTCAAACCGATAAAGCTAAAGACCAATGTAGCGTCTGCCGGCACTGTAAGGGTATATCTCCCGTCAACATCGGTCACTGTCCCGTTGTGGGTTCCCTTCACCAGCACCGACGCTCCCGGCAGAGGCTCGCCTTCCGACATCACAACGCCCGAAACCCGAATGTCACCGGTTGCTGCGGCACGCAGCGCCACCACGAAGAGTATAAACAGTGAAGTCAGGAAAAAACGCAGTTTATTATTCATTCTATTAAAGTTTGGTTAGGCTTCATTAACAGAAAAAAAAGAAACTTTGTTCAAATCCTCCATGAACTTTTTCGAATCTTCCGTAAAATCTTCGCAGGAGAGTGCAGTTTGTGTCCGGGCGGAAAAAAAGAATCCCGGCAGCTATTCACACGTGCCGGGAGATGATGTAGAGCCGGTGGAGTCCTACCACACCAGTTGGGGCAGATAACTGCTCAGGCAGTTGCGCAAGGTGCTCAGTGTTATCGGTTTCACCAGCACCTCCGAA
>ULNW01024704.1_pt1 | contig 12005 bp, 8 predicted proteins | sample 1952021 | NCBI WGS metagenome assembly ULNW01 (sample SAMEA4835587, study PRJEB28245) | human gut metagenome | biome: gut microbiome; material: fecal sample | place: Denmark | collected 2008 | reverse complement strand
TGGTATATCCGCTTTTTTACCGCTTATTATCTTTTTAGCAATGTCATTGCCTGAGCGTGCTGACTTTCTCAGCCATTGATATGCTGCTTTCTTTTGACCATCACGAAGCAGCATTAAACCATAAGCGAGCTGTCCACTGTTGTTGCCATTTAAAGCGCACTGACGGAAGCACTTTTCAGCCATTTCGTTTTTATTTTCAGACAGATACACTTTTCCAAGAATATACTGTGCATTTGGATCGTTGTATTCAAACGCAGAACGCTTAAGGTATTCTTTAGCTTTTGTATTATTGAATGAGCTATAATATTTGCCCAGAGTGTATATCGCAGGCTCAAAGTCCTTATCGGCGGCTGATGAAAGGTAGCGTATTCCTTTTGAAACTTCTGTTGATTTTCTGCTATCAAGAAGAATTTTCCCTGCAGCATACATTCCGTAAACATTATCCTTGTCTGCGGCTTTGATGAAATACTGCAATGCTTTTCTTTTTTCCTGAAATGAAAGATACAATTTACCAAGGCGGTACGCTGCTATTCCCATAACATCATCCTTATGCTCAGCAGCGTGCATAAGGTGCTTTTCTGCAAGAGCATTGTCATTGAATTGCTCCTGATAGAGTTTTCCGAGAGTGTATGCTGCATAGTAATTATCTTTTGCTGCTGAACGTTCCAAGTATGATGCCGCCTTGTCATATCTCTCTTGTGAAAGATACAGCTTGCCAAGACTATATTCACACAATCCTGTTTTATCCTGTGCGTTTTCAGCACCCTTTATCAGGACTTTTTCAGCCTTTTGAAGATCTTTTTTGTTGTCGCTCTGATAGAGCTTACCGAGCATATATTGTGCTTTATAGTTATTGGAGTCCGCCGAGAGCAGCAGATATTTTTCAGCATATTCAAGGTCTATATCCGTTCCTTTGCCATTCAGATACATCATACCTATCTTGTAGCTGATAGTATCGTCATGGTTTTTAGTGAATACTTTCTCTAAACCTGTTAAAGCTTCAGCGTAAAAATTATGCGCACTTGATAGGTCTTTTTCTACTCCTTGTCCCAGTTCATAAGCTTGTCCTACGGCATAACTTGCGAACGGCATTCCGCCTTTGCTGCTTAGTGAGCGCATATAATAATCAAATGCTTTGGCATAGTCTGTTTCAACACCAGAGCCGTATTTGTATATGTTTCCGAGAGCAAAATAAGCATATTTGTTTTCAGACAGCTTATAATGCTCTATGGCTGAGTTATAGTCTTGAGTAACGCCAAGCCCATATTCGTACATTTTACCTATACGATAGTTGATATAGGATTTTGTCCAATTATCACGTTTGTCATCACTCATGCTTACTATGGACAGCAGCTTGTAAAAATCTTCAAAGGCTTTGCTGTAATATTGCTGACTTAATGTATCGCCGTCATTGGATTTTAGCATTTGGCTGTCATAAAGCTTGCCTATGTCATATGTTGCGATAATATTTCCGCTTTTGCTTTCTATTGAGAGTATTTCAAAAGCTTTTTCGGGGTCTTTCTTTATGACTGCTGATTTGTTCTGTTCATTTCCGTACATATAGTCGAGGGCAAGCTTATAGTTCTTGCTCCAATCTATGCGTAGACGTTCCACTGCCTGATCGCTTTTATCATTTTCAGACAGATACGCTTCAGGCTCTTGCGGAAAAATATCCGTGCTGTAGTCAGGAGCATTTGGTTCATACAACTCATCATAATTTCTTGAAGATAGGTACATTTCCAAATCATCAGGGATATCAGAGTTTTCTAAAGAGTCATAAGGCATAGCATCCTCTAAATCATCTTTTTTATTTTCAGACAGATACACTTTTGATTTCTGCGAGGAAATACCGTTGTTGTAGTCAGGCTCATTTTTCTCAGAAAAGCCTTCGCTTTCTTTTTCAGATAGATACGTTTTCGTTTTTGGAAAGTAAGAAGTATTATCAAGATCTATATGGGAATGCAGATCCTCAGGTGGTTCAACATTGACATTCTTTGTGTTGTAGTATTCACGGCAGATAGAAAGAAATGAGTTTCCTACTCTGGAGTAAAAACCTGACGGATCGTGAAGCTGATGTTCTTTATACTCAGCCCACCTTGAATTTTGTCCGTATCTGTTTCGGAACATTGATTGTGTGCTGTCGAGCTTATGAAGATATGTGTCAAACATTATTTGCAAAGTTTTATTTTCTGATATGACAGATCTGATACAACTGTCAATCTCGTTTTTTGTCACATCATTTTGTTTTGCATACCACCACTGCTTGCCGCTGTTTTTTAGGTCATCAGGAAGCTTGTCGATAAGTGCGTTTATTTTTTGAATACTGCCTGCAAACTCGGACTTGATATGAGGTGCAAGCACGTTTCTTTGAAATTCAGTAAGGTTAGCAGCGGCGGCACTTTTGTCAATGAAGTGCGTCATTTCAGTTTTCAAAGCGTTGAATGCTTTCTGCTCGATATCGTCTTGACCTTTGTTTTTGTATGTAATGCGTCTATCTTCAAGTCGGTGATATTCAAGAAGCTGATAATGGATATGTACATTACCTGTATTGACGTGAATGCTGCCGACCCAGTAGCAGTTACTTGCATCCAGCTTTTCTGATTTGTCTATCATTTTGTTAATGCCTTTTCGTGCGGCTTCAATAAGTGCCTGGCGGTTGAGCTGATTGCCGACTATGAAATTATTCTGCCGCAGATATGCGTTATCAAATGAGATAACTCCTGCATATTTTGGACAGCCCTCAGAGCGGCTGACAGCTTCAAGCTGACGCATCTTGTCTATATCGGCAGGAGTCAGACTATCTTGTGTGCTTGTGAAAGCACCTAATGAGCGTTCAGCTTTTATGTTTTGAGCCTGACTTTTCTCGTTTGGTACAAATTCTGAATATACATACTCCATTTCGTTGGCGTGTTTGTTCGGCTCAAAAGCTTCAGGGCGGAGCATATAGTCCAGAAAATCGAATATCTTGTTGCCACCGTCACCGCTTATTCGCCACTTGTATACGAATTTGCATTTGTGAAATATTCCTGGTGTCATTATTAGTCACTCTGTTCGTCTTGCAAGGAGTCTGCACCCTTATCAACTGAGCGCTGATGTACGATGCTCTTGTAGTTGTCATTTGATCGTGACATGACGTCATGCGGTTCGCTGTCACTCAGACGCTTGTCGGCTGAGTGGAATTCCTGCACTTCGTAGAAGTGCAGAAGCGTATTAATTCCGTCACGTTCCTGATATATCATGCTGTTATTTTCTTTTGCAATCGTCAGCAGCTTCTCAATGTTATCTTGAATGTTTTTCAAACATTCATCGTTTGGTGTTTGTTTGATGTTATTGTAGGCACTGTCTATAAGAAACGCAAGACAATTGCTGTATGTTTTAATTCCGTTCAGCTCCATTATCTTTAAAAACCTTTGATAATGTAGTTCTGAAAAAGACAGCAGCTTATTGATAGGTTTGCTTTTCATTTTTTCATCCAACCTTTCCGTGTAGTTTGATTTTATTTTGTGATATCTAAGTTAGAGGTGTGGGTCAAGAGCATAAAGGCACGATATCGTGCCTGCTGGAAACCTCGGTAGAACCGAGGTTTCAGGTGGGATACTGTGATATCATCGGGACTTTTTCTATATACGATTTATATACGATTTTTTGTATATAATTGTAATTTATATATTTTATATATATTGCAAATCAAAATTTATATATGATTTATATACGAAAACTTCCTCTATTTACCTCTTTATATACGAATTATATAATTTTCATGCTGTAATAATCTGTATATATTTCTGTTGTGTAAACAAAACAGGCTTATTTATGAACTTTCTTTGTCCGAAATTTCAAGCATCCTGAGAATTTCTTCATTTGTAATTGAGTTTTCTTCAGAATTTGTTATCGTTTCTGTAAGAAGATTTTCGATTTTTTCTGTTGTATTTATCATTTTTTGCGCTGCAATATGCACATTATTTATAGTGGAATTTGCACCCTCTGAAAGGCGGTCAAGCTCCTGATTTACTAACGCACGAACGATAGGCGGAAGAATATTTACAACAAAATCGTCATTGCTTTTCACAAAATCTGATATTAGTTTTGTAAGTAATGCGTTCTGTGATAAGTCCTCAGCTTTTGCTATACTGTCTAGTTTATCTATCATATTCTCAGGAATATTGCGTATGATTATATCCATTTTCAATTACTCTCCTTATATACTTCATTGTAGAAATCAGCTTCATCACCATATTTTTTTGCTATCTCTTTGCTGTTGCCCTTGAACACGTTAGGGAGAATTTGCGGTATGGTGTAAAGGAAAAAGCCTTGCTCAGGTGTCCACTTATTTAATTCAAAGTAATATGGTTTACGTCCTTCTTCTTTTATATATACAGCAGTGAAATTTTTGTCTGCAAACCTTATCTCTTCAATGCTTTTATATTGGAAGTGGTAATCCTCTTTTTTATCTTTATAGTAAGCAAGCTGCAGTTCATTTTCTGTTGCCTTTATATAAAGAAAATGCCTTGGATATTTCACAAACATCTTTCCTGTTACCATTGCAAGGATAGTAAAAAACGCTGTAAGTAAATAAAAAAGCAGTGCTGCTTTTGCAAAAAGTGCAGATAAAAAATACATTACCAATGCACAAAAAACTGCGATTATAACAGTGTATTTTATCTTGATAGTTCTCGCTTTTTGAACTTGAAATTCATCATCAAAAGAACTGTTTTCGTTATTGACAGGGTACTCAAAAAGTATATTTTCCATAGCACTTTACCTCACTTGTTCTGTGACGAGATGGTTATATCACTGCTGCATATTTTCACGTTATTATCTTTAAAAGTCCTCAGTTCTCCCTTAACTACTATCACGCTGCCTTTGCGCAAATGATTTCTTGCAAAGGAAATTGTGCTTTCCTCATTAACGTATACAGTGAAAACATCGTTAAAGCTCTGCTCGCCTTTTTTAGCCTTTCTAGGCACTGCGATAAGAAATTCGATAGCATAGGCACTTAGGTTTTTTATATCAGAAACGATAAAACCTATTACTCTTACTTTGTTTGAAGAATTATTAAAAGTCATTCTGATTACCTCTTTTCATTATTGGCTAACTGTTATCATACAGCTTGCCTTTAAGCCCTTATCTTCTGTTGTTGCGGTTATGATAGCTTTGCCTTTTGATACGGCTGTTACATTGCCGTTACTGTCAACTGTTGCAATATCAGGACGGTTACTCTCCCATTTTACGTTCTTATTAATGGCATTGTCAGGCTCGATCTCTGCACGAAGCTGAGTGCGTCCTCCCACTTTAAGCTGAACGTCATTATACTCAAAATCTGTAGCAAGCTTTATAGAATAGACTCTAGGCTGCGTTGTTGTAGTTGTTACTTGCTCTGTCAGCTTTGCAGATGGAGCAAGTGTTTGAGCAGGCTCATTATGTGTTGCGCCAGTAGTCTGTTCTGGGACATATGCAGGCTCGTCATATCGTCTTGTCTCCTGCGGTCTTGTGTTGTTTTCTGCTGTTGCAACTTGATGTTTGGTTGAAGTAGTTGTGCTTGTTTGTGACTCTTCTGCCGCCTTTTCGCTGACGTTATGTGTTGTTTGTGATGTAGCCTTTGTAGTCACAGCGACAGCTTGTGCTGTTGTGGTTTTTGGCTTTGTTGTGCTTGAAATACTGCTTGCTGTACTCGTTTGTGTACGGCTTTCAGTATTGCCTGGGACGATTTTTATTGCACTTTTCTGCATATCTTTTCGGTCAATAGTTATCGTTCTAATGTACCCTTTTCCTTTCTCAGTGTGTGCAGGTATCTTCTCTCCAAATTCATCATATGCGTCTGCATATTTTGTATCTGGCAGAGCAGATCTGACAACAACACGCATTATCTTGAAGTCGGACGGAGGGTCTTTCACTGTTACTTTTCTTGAATAATCATCATATTTTTCGCTGACTGTGAACTTATACTCTGTTAGATCATCATCAAATCTTATCGTCTTAATTTCGGGATATGTTGCCCTAGTATCACTGCTAGAAAGGCGGCATTTTAAAACGAATTCGCAAATATTATCGTGGTAAGAAGCGTCTGTTATCTTTATATTGTAGCAATTAAGAGTTAGCGTCTGATTATAATTATCGCTTTTGCTTTTGTATGTAATTGATTGCATCCATCTGTTCGACGTGAGAAAAAATGCTGCTAACAACACTGTCACAACAGTAAATATTATATATATTTTACTGCTGCTTTTAGGACTTACTACTTTCATCGTGCCGCCTCCGTTCCTGCAGCTTGAAGAAGTTCTTTGATAAGATTATCCACCATTTGAACTATAACTGCGTCAATATAATGACTTATGTTTTGCTCCATTCTAAGGTAGGAATATGTTTCTGCAAGGAAGCATTTTCTGAAATAATCAGCGTCCATTTTTCTCAACATAAGTCCATATTCCTGCTTAGAATATTCGTTGTAATAGTGAGAAAAGCAGTTGTGGATTATCTCTATTCTGTCCTCTGCATTGCCCATATAAAGGAGCTGTCTTGCGCCAACAATTCTTCTGCAATGCAGCTTGTCCCTGCCTGCTCCTAATGACAAAAGCATTTGACCAGGCTCAAATGCTGTGCTTTCTTTAAGCTCGGCATATGAGAATTGCGGAAAGGCTTGGTGCAATATCTCAATGCTTTCAGGCGATTGTTTAAGCACCAATCGGTATTGAACTAGGGAGAAAATGACTTTTATAGAGCCTGCTGCTGTGATATTTCCGTCAGGAATAAAGTCTAATATTGATTGAGTTGCAAACCATAATCCTGCAAAATATTTTCTTGTGCGGCGAACAAGTTTTTCAATAAACTCTGTTACCTGTGGATATTTCACTGAGATAAATCTGTGAGCTTCGTCAATAAGACACACAACATTTCTTTTATCCCATGGATTGATAAGGTTTTGATTATAGCCTATGTTTTTGCATATCGTTGACCACATAATAGTGAGAATATTAAAAAGCTGAGCGTTGTATACATTCTCAGCCATTTCACTTATGCTCTTAACATCAAAGATTATCAGGTTATTGTTTTTTACATCAACATTAGTCGCTCCGTCAAACATTCCTGCATATGCACCTTTGCCGCAAAGCTGTTTTATATACACCTGAATATTGCTGTACGCTTCATATTTTCTTTCTGGCATACCTGTTCTGTTGCAAAGCTTTTCGTGAAGCTTGTTGTTTACATCTGTAAAAGACGGAAACTGTTTCGGATCAAGATATGTAACATCTGTTTCAGGGAAAATACCCTTGTCCGACAGACATTCAGTTACAAGATCCATGAAGATTTCCATAGTGTACATATCTATTTCTGGCATATACATTGACATAAATGTGCGTATTCTTGACATTTCAGAAGCAAAATTTTCTCTTGCTTCGTCCTCTGGTGATATCTCATCATCAACTCGTGAGTCTACAACTTTACATATTTGCAGAGGATTTATCCTTGAATTGCTGTTTATCTTTATAGTCTGACCGTCATAGACCTTTGCCATAGGTTGATACTCGCTTTCGATATCAAGTACCATTACTTTATTGCCTATAAGCAATTGATCTTCAAGCATGGATTTCAGCGTTACCGACTTACCGCCGCCTTTAAGTCCTATTGCCAAAAGGTCAAAGGAATTACGACTTTTAGTCCGTTTAAAGGTATTGAGAATATTAAGACCGCCTGTTTCCGTGAAGCCAAAGAAAAGCCCTGTATCGTCTATATGTGATTGATAGTAAAACGGAAACTGACGTGACAAGGTATCAAACACTGGGAAAGGTGTTTTTATCGTGTTGCTTTTATCAATAGTGGTTAAAAACTCATGCTGCATTATATTTGTTGGAACATACGCCGTCAAACCGCTGAGTTCAAGCTCGTGGATCAGTTCCTGTGTCCGTTTATTCAGTGAACTTAGATCGGTATCACTCACAATAAATCTGAGCGTTACATAGTATATCTGCTCATTGCCGTTTTTTATGTTCTGGTATATCATTTCTAGCTTCTGATATTCAGTGCTTGTATCGAGCTTTTCTGTGGCGTCCTGAATTATACCTCCTCGTGACTCTAACTCTCGCAGGGAAGAACTAAGTTCATCTAATACAGTTTCTTTATCAGCCACATTAACGTCCCATACTATCGTATCATTCGATTGTGTAACTATCTGAGCAAGTCTAAGGTCATCTATCTCAGCTGCATAATCGTACACTACCACTGTCTGAGCAAACACATCATTTATCTTGTAATAGTTTGGCTTAAATATTATTGTTTCAGGCAGGATAGTTTCATTAAGATCTCCATTTTCGGACAACTGCTGATTTTCTGTATTCAGACAGATAAGCTTATTGAGCGTAACGATTATTTCTTCGGTTGAACACCATGATACATCAACATCTCTCATATGGCTTATAAACCTCTGAGCGCCAGTATATATTTTCTTCTCGTCATCAGAGTAAATAAAAAGGTAAGCCATTCGGTCATAATGGCTTACCTCAAAATCTTCAAATATATCATGCTGTTCGTTGAGCAGATATTCTGAATACCTGTTAATGCTTTTTTGCATTTTATACTTTATATAGGCTTTCTGATTCGCAAGATACGGGGTCTTTGAAGTGAAAACGTATTTGTGATCAGTGCCTATAGATAAAGTTGCCTTGGCAAAATTATTGAAAACTGTATTGCGGTCATAATCGTTAAGATCGAATATATCCATGCCTGATACGGCAAGAACACCCATTTTAAGTGATTTTCCTTTGACCTTAAGCGTCACAATGCCGTTTTCAATGCTTTCAAATGAAAGACGTGACATTATGCTCGATTGGTCTTCGGCAGCTTTCTTATGTGCTCTTCTTTTTGAAAAACCTTTACCATTGACCTTGTTATTCGTGCTTTTCGGCGTCGATGATCTCCTCATCATTGATCTCTCCTCCTTGGTGCTTATGCAGAGTTTTATTTGTCATTAGGAAACTGAGCCACTCAAGCCATGCTTCAGCAAAGCTTTTGCATGGATCAGAGGGGCTTTTTCCGCTCATTATGAGAAATATCACACTACAGAATATGATAAATGGAATGCCTAGTTTGGGACTTACCATGATGTTGGCTAACTGTGATGACACCATTAGTGTTACTATCAATCCGACTATTTTTGTAAGGTTGATATGGCGGAAGATACGCTGTTCCGCTTTGGTCTTTTTAGGTACTACTCCCATATGTTACTTGCCTCCCTTGTCCTTAAATCCATTTCCTTTTGATGTGTCGGATTTGCTGTTATTATTGTTTGTTGCAGCTTTTGAAACGTCAAAGCCACTGCCACGGGCAGGCTGAGATGTGCCGTTATTATTGCTGTTATTGTTGCTGTTTCCACTGTTGTTATCGGCTCTTGCGTCAGTTCCATTTGTGCCGTCTTTGCCTGCTGCGCCTTGCGCACCTCTGTCGCCTTTAGCTCCATTCATGCCGTTAGTGCCATTTAAGCCGTCCTTTCCGTCAGCACCCTTTGAAGCGTTGCCTGCGCCGCCTGATGAAAAGCCCTCTCCTACAGACTCTTTTACGTTATTGGCAATGTTGTCTTTTGCATTTGAGAATGTATCTTTTATTGAGCCTGGATTTGTTGCTGCATAAGCTGCCTTTGCTCCTGCGTCAGTGTGTCCGAAAGCACCTCCGACCGCTCCTGCAACAGTACCTGCCGACGCACCGCCTATGGCTTTTCCTATCTTTCCGGGTACAGTTGAGCCTCCTTGTACGCCACCGTAAATTCCTCCTGCAAAGCCTTTGGCTGCACCAACAGCACTGCTTGCGGTATGCTTTGCAACACTTCCAGCACCGTGGATAACTGTGCTGCCTGCACGAGCAAGTCCCATTGTGGCATAACTGCCCATTTGCATTGATTGATTTATTGCCATCATTGTGGCTGCACCTGATTTAACTCCTGCGTCAATGCCAAACAGCTTTGTCAACACCTCTGGACCGTCTATAACAAACTTTGCGCCTGCTATTATAACTATGAGCATTACCGCAAAATTGCTGCCGTATTCCGAACCTTTTATGCCCCATATAACGGCTATGTATATTCTTAAAAGAATTACAACTATCATAAGAATTATGTTTGAAAGCAGCATATTCTGGATAGCTTTTTTAGCTCTGCCTGAGCCGTTAAGGTCTGTTGCTATGATAAAGGGTGTAATGAGCTGTGCAAACATTATTTCAAATAGCGTAGTTGCTATTTTTATTCCGCTGAAAATAAGGCAGATAGCCACTGCAAGCATAAGCACAAAGGTTGACCAGAAGTCGATATGATAATAATATAAACAGTCAACCGTGTAGCCGCTGGTTATATTTCTGCGTATGATCTGCTCTACCGAATTAAGATCATCATAATCTTCCTCGTCAAAAAGAGGAAAAGATTGATATTCTGCATTTACTGGTTCTGCATCTTTGGCGGTATTTGTATTTGCCGCTATGTTAAGCTCCCTTATAACATCATCTTTGATAATGTCAAGTGCTTCCTCAACAGTATGTGCGTTTGCTCCTACCTCCTGCGTTTTGCCTGCGGCAGCTACAGCAGGGTGGTTTGCTATAAGGTCACGAAGATATGTATTATAGTTAATGACATTTGTTATCCTGCTGCCGTCTGGATAATGCAGATCTCCAAGTGTAGCACCATAAGGACAAGCGTCACCAATAGAAGCTGACAAAAATGTTTCATAATCTTTTTCAGACAGAACGCTTCCGTATATTGAGCCTGATGTGCTGTATACAGAACAGTAAACCTGCATATTTGCGCCATAATCAGCGCTTAGTATAAGCTCGCCATTTGCATTTTTTAGAATATTATATTCATCTTCAAAACCAAGAAGTGACATCATGTTTTCTGTTGTCAGGTCATTAAATTTTTTCTGGGCAGGGTATACATCATTTACATCAGTGATATAATAGGTAGTCCATGGTTTATCATCATCAGGCGCAATACCACCAGTTATCTCGATATCTTTTATATTTCCTGAACTTCCTACAGTGTCAAGGTAATTCATTTTTTTCTTTAGATCAACGCTGTTTTCAACGTCATATATTCCTGAAGCCAAAAGATCTTTGCCAAGTGTACCTATGACAACTGTTCCGTCACTGTTTACACTTGCTTGCTCAGATTGATCGTTTATTTTAATGTTTTGAGCTGCATCAACACCTTTGCTGCGGAGAGAGTTGCAGGAAGATATAAAGGTAGGAAATGCAACAAGAAGTATAGATGAAACGAGTATGCTCATAAGAAAGTCAGACACACGGATCTTATTGTGGTAAACTACTAATGCACAAGCTCCTAAAACGAGCGCAAGGCTCATTACTGCTATTATGACAGTTCCCATTTTACCAAAACTGAATTCATCTGATAAGTAATCAAAGAAATTGAGCTTGAGCAGGGCACTGACGGCATTATCGAAAAAGTCTATTACATCTGCGAGAAAACTCAGAATGTTAAATTCGATATTCCGTAACAGATCACGAAACTGATTTCGGACAGTTACCATTTTTAGAATACTTGAAGAACAGCCAGTATATCCTGATTGTCCTGCAGCCCATACCTCCAAGCTTCCAAAGCCACTTGTTACTATGGCAGCTATAAATATTAGTTGATACCACACCTTTTTTGTTTTCATGTACTTCAAAATTATGCTCCTTTCATGTATCAATATTGTTTGTGTATGCCCGTAAGAACGCCATAAATAAACGTTTTTACGGACACACACAAACGTGTGTCCATAGGGTCATGCTACATAGATCGATTGCAGGAAAGCATCGCCGAATACCAACAATGCAGCTGCTACGCCAATTGCAATGAGCCAGTTCTTTACAGAAGAAATGCCGTTCTTTCCTGCAAAGCCAATCAATAGCACCTTTTCCGTAAAGATCTCTTGAATACCAGTGCCAGGTATAGCGGTCTGGATTGATCTTAAGACTGTCATGCTCTATCCCTACATACCAACCGCCTGACGATTTAAAGTTGAAACCCT
>ULNW01009764.1_pt1 | contig 12050 bp, 9 predicted proteins | sample 1952021 | NCBI WGS metagenome assembly ULNW01 (sample SAMEA4835587, study PRJEB28245) | human gut metagenome | biome: gut microbiome; material: fecal sample | place: Denmark | collected 2008 | reverse complement strand
AAATATTTTATAGCATAAACTAAATTCTTGCAACCAAAAATATAATAGCAGGGAGTATAGCATTAATTGTTGCTATACTCCCTGCTAATTTCACCTTTACAGCTTCCATTTTTCAATCACACATTGATGTTCTTTTGTCTTTTTATCGTAATTTATTCCAACAAGAAGCAAATTACCCTTATAATCCTTCAAGGCTTCCACATACTGTCTCGACTTTATCTGTGAAATGGCGCCATCAACATTCTTATCATATTTCAATTCAATAACAACTGCCGGCTTATCCAAATGACTCACTCTTGGAATAAAGCATACATCAGCAAAGCCTTTTCCTGTTGGTAATTCACGAACTATTGAGTAATACTCCCTGGCCGAATAAAATGCCAAATTAATTGTACAGCTTAAAGAATTCTCATCATTATACCGTAAAATAGATATCTCATTATGTGCCTTATCAATTCCGTCAGCAACCGCAGCACCATTCATATTCCACAAACTCTCAAGCAATTTTTGTGATGCTTTTATTGATTTTGATACTTCATCCCAATCCATTGTACTAATTGCATTAAGATATTCCTTTGACACCTCTCGATTTGGAATTGAAACCTCTTCCGTCTCACTATCATATGTCAGGTAGCCAAGATGTACTAAAAGTGTAAGCACATCATCCTTTGTGGCAAATGATGTCATGTCATTTTCAAATGTGCCTGTATTTATTTTCTCACTTTCACCGGCAAGCATTTTAATCACGGCATCTTTTAGACCATCCATATTCATTTGAATATAAACCTTGAGAGCCTCGTAAGTTTCAGTCTGATTCCAATAAGTACCAAATTTATGCTTTAGCATGGCTTCTACTACAGACTTCGGACTGTACATCGCATATTTCTTTACTCCATATTTGCTATGGGACACGAGCTTATATCCATTGTACCATGCCCTTGCCTCTTCAAAGTCCATATCATATCTGTCACACAATTCTCTGACCTCATCATCTGTAAAGCCAAAGTACTCTGCCAAAGCTCCCATATCTGTCATGGAATATTCCGTGAACATATTAAGAGCAGAATGTGAACCATATTTTTTAATCGGCAGTATACCTGTCATGTATGCAAGCGCTATATAGTCTTTATCCTTAAGCCAGCCTCTCAAAAAATCAAGGTATTTCTTCTGCGCTTCTTTATCCTGCGTAAATTCTCTAAACAGACAATCCCATTCATCAATAAGAATCACAAACGGCCTGCCTGTAGACATAAAAACATCCTGCATTACTCTCACAATATTTGACTTGTCCCGAAAAATAATATCCTTACACTCTATTGAAAAATCATCCGTAATGTATTCGCACAACATTTTAAGCATATCATCAACACTGTGTGTAACACTCAAAAAGTCCTGCATATTAATTTTGAGTACATCATACTTGTTAATATGTCTGTCATACGACTCATCATGACTTATTTTAAGGCCTTTAAATAAATTTTCTGCATCAGTCTTTCGACCATAATATGCTGAAAGCATATCCATGGCCATTGACTTTCCGAATCGCCTTGGACGGCTTACACACATATACCTTTGTAATGTATTTATACACTTATTCGTTTCTTTAATCAGACCGCTTTTGTCAACAAAAATCTCTGAATTTATCGCAAGCTCAAACGATCTTCCTGTCGGATTAACGTAAATGCCCAATGAATATGCCTCCTTGTTAATATGTTACTCTTTATTATACCTGCTATTTGCTAGTTTGCAACAATATTATCTGATGTATTATTTATAAGCCGCGTTATTGCTATAAAAATAGACTTAACTACTAATTCTACAATAACGCAGCATATTATGATTGTGTATAGGTTCATATGCTGATATTTCAGTCCACGCTCCCACGAGAGGAGCGACCTCAAACTCTTTAAGCTTTTCTATCTTTTCAGTATTTCAATCCACGCTCCCGCGAGAGGAGCGACTTCTTGGTCTTAACTTCAAAGAGGCTAATTCTATATTTCAATCCACGCTCCCACGAGAGGAGCGACTGCTACAGCAATATCTCTCTCACTTTCAGCTCTTATTTCAATCCACGCTCCCACGAGAGAAGCGACGCAACTACGCTACGACAGGGGATATACCGACTAAATTTCAATCCACGCTCCCACGAGAGGAGCGACCTTTGCAACATCAGCTTGGTCTACATCGTAGAATATTTCAATCCACGCTCCCACGAGAGGAGCGACCCACAACCCACGCCGCTAGTATGTCCTCCAACGTTTATTTCAATCCACGCTCCCACGAGAGGAGCGACCCAGGGCGTTATTGATTTACATTCCGGACTATACGATTTCAATCCACGCTCCCACGAGAGGAGCGACAAAGAGCACGGCGTTATTGAAGCTGATCAGGAAAATTTCAATCCACGCTCCCACGAGAGGAGCGACGCGCACTCGCAAAGAGTTTCGGTTACTCGTTCAAAATTTCAATCCACGCTCCCACGAGAGGAGCGACGTACTGATAAAGGCCCCTGGTTATGCGTGACTGAATTTCAATCCACGCTCCCACGAGAGGAGCGACTGTAAATGTTCCACCATCAACGCTATCTCCACTTATTTCAATCCACGCTCCCACGAGAGGAGCGACGTTGTAGGATAGCTTAAATTGCTGTCGTACTCACGATTATTTCAATCCACGCTCCCACGAGAGGAGCGACGCAGAAAATGAGACTGAAATCGCTGTTCTCAAGATTTCAATCCACGCTCCCACGAGAGGAGCGACTTAACGCTTCAACAACATTACAGCACTGCGATATAATTTCAATCCACGCTCCCACGAGAGGAGCGACAACTATGCACAAAACAGCTGTTTAGCGAAGAGTTATTTCAATCCACGCTCCCACGAGAGGAGCGACGTTCCTGCTATTAAGCTGCGCAGATGCTTCATCCAATTTCAATCCACGCTCCCACGAGAGGAGCGACAATTTACCATCTTTATAATCAGCAGATGATAAAGATTTCAATCCACGCTCCCACGAGAGGAGCGACGTTAATTGTGCATATCTGTCGCAGTCATACGGCATTTCAATCCACGCTCCCACGAGAGGAGCGACAGCAATATTGCACAAAAAATTTGTTTATTTTTATACAATACCGACAATAAATATATAATAAGATAAATAACAAGTAAAACCAAAAACCTATTATTCATTTTATTGTACAAATTTACAAGTAATTTCAGGTGCGAGACAACCGGTACATTCATGTTTACTTATCTTTCGCACCACATTTTATAATATCAATGTCTGATCAGCAGGAATCCCACGGTCAACACCAACATGTTCTATCTTCGTCTGATAACGATTTCCTAAATAATAGAATCTGAGACTATCCACATCTTTATCAATAAGATCCGTTAATATGGCCTTTAGCATCACACATTGAGCATTATCTAGTATACATTCAAACACAGAATTCTGAACTCTTCGCCCATAATTTACACATTGTTTAGCTACTTTTCTCAACCTGGTTTTTCCTTCAGCAGTTTCAGTATTCACATCATATGTAATCAATACAAGCACGCCATCACCTCATTTCCATAAAAATACAGGGTACTCATCCAAATCTCCCCTTAAATATCTTGCCAACAGCATTGCCTGTACAAATGGAACCATTCCCCATTCCACCTTTTCATTAAGATATGGGTGTGTAATAATCTCCTTTTTCTTGTTTTGCCATTCTGATAGTAATTTTTTACGAATATCTGTATCCATCAATACAGCACCGTTTTCTTTTTTTGTAAAACTCTTGCCATTTACAATCTTTTTATTAATCAATGATAAAACAAATCTATCAGCCATGACTGCTCGCAATTCTTCTATAAGATCTAATGAAAGTGATACTCTACCGGGACGTTCCGTGTGCATGTAACCAACATAGGGATCTAACCCTACAACCTCTAGCGCTGATGTAATTTGAGTTGTAAGCAATGTATACGTAAACGACAACATTGCATTTACATTATCAAGAGGCGGACGCCGATTTCTCCCTTGAAAGAAAAAATCTTTCTTTTGTTGTAAAATCAACTCATCAAATACGCCAAAATATATACTTGCTGCTTCACCTTCATATCCTCTTAACTGATTCATAGACTGTGAATTTTGGATATAATCAAGAAATTCTTTCAGTTTTATAGATGCTTTTTTTACCTTATCCACATCTATCTGCATTGAATGATCTCTAATTGCTCTTTCTAGAACCCATCTTGAATTATACACTTTTCCAAGAATACAGTTTTTTGCGATTTCCAGGCACTTTATATCTTCACTACTGCTTTGGAATTGTTGTTTCCTTAGCACGACATTCCCCTTAACTTTGCCTGAAACTCTTGCAAGAAATTTTCCCTGTGGTGTCAGATAACAAAGAGAAATATTTCTATCCGCACAAGCTCCCATTAATGCCGGACTTGTTCCTCTATATCCAAATGAAATTATTGCTTCGAGATTGTGTAAAGGTAATCTGCCTATTTCATTTTTATCATCATATACAACAACATTTTCTCCATCCAACCCCAGATAACTATTTTCCGATGTAACATACAATGTATTCAATAATTTCTTCATAACGTTTCCCCCAGCATCTTATTGATATACGATTTCACCGAACCACTTTTATCAATCTTTGGCATACAAATATCTTTTAAAGAGCAAGATACACACCTTTTCGACGTTTTGACCTTAGGTGTATAATTTCGATCATAATAATCATGCATTTCTCCAAATATTTTTTTCACTTCATCCCGAAGTTCATCTGTAAACACTATCGGTTTGCGTCTTCTTGTCTCACCATAAAATATAGCACCCTCCGTTATTTTTGTTGAAAACATTTCTTCCAGACACATAGCCTGCGCCATTAGCTGAAGTTCATCTTCGTTTGACGCTTTGGGTTTCCCCTTTTTGTACTCAATTGGATATAATGAATAGGTTCCACGATGTCCATAGAGCTTCACTCCATCTTCACATTTGTGAAATTCAACAATATCACACTCCCCACTCACACCCATGCTTCTTGAGGATACAGGAAGAGCTCTGACAACCAGAATATCTTTTCTCTTTTCTGTCAGATATGGATCATGCGCTTTTTTATGCATAAGTTCGCCAATAACAGTATGTTCATTTTCAGCCCACTGCTGCTCAACATGAATAAGCGCCCATTGTCTTCTGCAAAATTTAAAATGCTGTATTCCAGAAATCATCAGATAATCATCTTGAGAATATTCCATTAAATCATCCTTTTCACTTCTACCGTATCCGGTATCTCATCATCATTAATAGTAACTGTATAATCCTGATATTTTCTTGGATATTGTATATCATCATTTTTCTGCACTTTAACTGCATCAAATAATTTATAAGCAGGACAGTCACCAAGCTCTTTACTATGCTTAAAAACAATAAGCTCACGAACTGCCATCTTTCCTCTTGCAGCAGAATGGTCATTTTCAAACATATTTATTATTGCATTCCATAACAATTCTAGATCTTCCTCAGAAAATCCAGTAACTTTTCTTGCAAGATTTGCTGAAATATAACCTTCTACACGATACAAGCCATATGGAACAATACTCTTTCTTCCCATCTCGTTACTCTTATTCTCAGCATCTTTTTCTGTTGTAATGGCAACTCTCGTAATAGTTACCTCCTGACTAATAACAGGATCAATACTTCTTGCAAATCCAAGCTGTACAGGACCTCTTACCTGCCCACAATTCAATGAAGCTTTAACAAAAGTCGTCATTACAGCACCAAATGCACGAATATCATAAAAATTTCTGCACATATAATCCCTTAATTTTATATCTGCATCCTTATCTGACTTTTTTAGTTTTTTTAATGCTTCTGTAACCTTTTTATCTTCATCATCATTTATACCAAGACTTTTGCATGCCTCCCTGTCACTTCTGTTAAGAGGAACATTCTCCTTGATATAAATTTTATATCCATCTTCGTCCTCCTTCACAGTCTCTATGTAATTTCGGATCTTACGTTTTAAGCATACATCAGTTACAATTCCTAAGCCACTTTCCGGATCAATTCTTGGCATATTGCCAGCGTCAGGATCCCCGTTAGGATTTCCATTTTCAACATCAAATAAAACAACAAACTCATATCTGTTTTTAATAACCTCTCCCATTTATTTGTCCTCCTTTTTTTCATACTTCTTTTGTGTCTGATGATAATATCCCAACATGAATTTTCCTTGTTCTTCTAAAGACAAACTCCGTGGAAATAATACTAATTTTTTCATAAGGTTTCCTATTATTTTTTCATAAAAATTCTTAGAACCGCTACCTTTTTCACGCTCAAGTTTTTTTATATGACTATTTTCTAATTTAAATAAAATTGGAAAAACAGATGCAGGCGTAGCGCATGCTGAATTAAAATACCTGTCTTTAATTGTAGCATTTATTCCCTGATTCGCCTCCTTTTGGATTGACTCCAAAACTGAAAATAATCTTCCCAATATGTATGCAGTGTCATTGCATGTTTCTTCTAATCCCATGTAGTTTTCTCCTTCCTTCCATGAATAATTTTTTATTAAATAAGCCTTGATAATTGAAGCTCTTCCCCATGTAACATTTCCCTGCTCAGATCGTATTCTGATAACAGTGTCTGTATAAAGACTTGCAGGATATCTGTTTCCCGATAAAATACTTTGAAGTACCATTGCAGACATATTAGGGATTGGAGTCTTATCCTTTGAATTAGGATTGACAGTCTCTCTTAACAATTCATATACGCTCAGATATTTCTTTTCCACCCACAACGGTTTCACAATATCCAACCGTTTATAATGTTCTTTTATATTTTTTAAAATATCACCAAATGTGTTTTGATAAAAGAAACGAACAGATAACCTCGCAGCATTCGGTGCAAGGCATAAAATATAAAATGACTGCTCAAAGTCCATCTGAACATTATCTACATCCACATATCTTGATTTTTTCAAGCTGTCAAATATTCTTTGAAGCTGTTCCTCATTATCTATATGAGGATTCATAACAAAACTAAATGTTTTCTGATATTCTTCCATGCCATTTTCAGCCCAATAAACCACCATGGAATCACCTAATTGAAATGTCTTATCCCTATTACTCAACAAATAATTCAATGCAGTTGTATATGCAAACTCTGCATATTTTCCTACAGGTGCATTATAGCTCTGTTCCTTGCCATAAGATTCAAATGCAGGTGCATTAAACGAAACCAAAGCAGCTCCACTTGTCTGTGCTCCTGGAACACCTTTTATTCCACGATGAATTCTTGCTATCTCCGTTTTTTCACCAGTTGCAAGACAAATACCATCATTGGTATTTTCTGTCTGATGTACAACATAGTTGTCCCAAATTTTTTTAATTGTATCATTATCCTGTGCGAAATCATTTCCCATACAGAAGATGACATTACCACCCTCATTTAATTCATCTGATTTTTCTCTTACACATGCATTATCATAAGCCGTCTCTGGATTCCATAAATTAAAAAAATTACAAATTGCATTTGCCATAGGCTCATCAACATTCTTTAACAACGCTAAATGTTTTTCCTTCGCTGCCTGAAAGCACTCCTGCACCCTTGCATTAGTTCCGCTTTGATCAATCCCTAGCATGTATTTTACATTATCACAGAGAAAATTAGCTGCCACGCCCGATGAACGTGTAACCATTTCAGGAACACTCTTCGCAACTGGAAGAAAAACCTTCTTTTTTCCACTAGTCTGTTCTGTTTTTAGTGGATAAATTTCTTTGATTTTCCCATTAGGATTTAAATCTATTGCATAAGAAACCTTGGCCTGACACCAGCCTCTCTTCGGCACCAGATTATTCTCTGCAAGATTCTCATATTCTTTCACTAATGCCTGTAAGATCATCTTATCACCTCACAGTCCCTTAAATCTATTACTCCACGCTTCATCACTGCTCTAAAAAATATTGGACTAATATTGCCTCTTTCACAATCACTATAATCCATATCATATAGCATAAATCCCAAATCTTTCTCCGGAATATTATCATAAAATGTATGTATATTTTTCTCTTCACAAAGGCAAAAATTTGCCGGAAACTCACGACAGCCAAAATATGGCATATGATGACATTCCCCACGCTTAAGTCTTCTCATCATAATATCCTTAAATTTCCCGGGATTATCTGTATTATTTGCTTTTTCCGTCATCTCAAAATGTGCCTCTATAACATAAGACACATCCTTCAAAATAAGAGATGCCCTCTGTACAATATCATCCTTTGTACTTATGTACAAAGGCTTATCCGCACCATTATATACCTGTAATATATTATTTGCGGAAGCTTTACTTTTTATCTCATTTCTTCTGACACTGGTAAATCTGATTGGATTTTTCACATAGATTTTATCAATCACCCAACTCAATCCCGGATGCCAATATATCGCCTCAAGTATTCCCCTTGCTGCCGATGGAGTCATAACATCATATGAGCATCTCTCAACCTTCATTTCCGGTCGTGAGAATAATGCATAATCTCCCCATACCTTAACTCTTACACCTACTCCCATTTACAGGACATCTCCTTCCTCATAACAAGCTGCAATGTAGTCTCGTGGCTGATAATAAAAATCGGTATTATAATTTGATATCTTGTCACTTATCCACGAATGATACACTTTCCATATACCATGAAGTATCTCATCATCACTAAAACAATCCTCTATCAATCTCTCATATACTTCGCCAATATCCCAGTAATCCGGAATCCTATATTTACAATCATGTATATTATCATAATTTCCATTATTCATACTGCATTCCGTAATAAACTCATCTGCAACTTTTTCAATTGGTTCGCAATGGAGAATATCTGCATATTTATATATACGTTTAATCCGTTCTTTTGTCAGTAAATCAACCACCTCATAACGTTTCCTTTTAATCTGCCTGCCAATATATTCAATCAGACTGCATGTATAGAATAGATTATTATTATTTTTAATCGCCATAAACAACCTCATTTCCAACATATCTCAAAGTACTAAGCGCACTTACCGTATGAAAACTTATTTGATGAGTCGGATGATTAAACTTCGCCAGTTCCCAAAAAGCTGCTCTGCTTATCTTTCCATCAATATAATTCTGTATATAATTATATATTGTATCATCAGCCATAGGTCCTTCAACAATATCATACGAGTGCGCTATTCCTCTTCTGCAATCAACAATAAAATCAAGCCATTCTTCTGTCATTTTTTCAAATACAAGATACTTAAGCTTTGAATTTTCAGTATATTCATATTTATTCAAATAGCCTCGCGTTCCATATCTCGTTGCCCATCTCACTGCCTGCTCTGGCATCTGTGTGCAATAAAACCCAAAATAAAAATCCTTGTTATAACGAGCTGTTCTAATTTCAGGAAATTCTACTATTTCTTTACTTCCATGATATAAAATCATCACCCTACTCCTTTATCTAATTTATTTCACGTACATTATCTTCTTATGTTTTAAATAATACTACTTCAAACATTACTAATCAACACTTTTCAATTTTTATTTAAAATTTTATTGAAATAATTCAATTCATATTGTACAATTACATTTGTCAGGCTAATCCTGTGGATTGAAATAATAATATTTTTAATAATGCAAATAAATGGCTGTGTTTATAATTCACACAGCCATTTAAATTACAGATATAAATCCATTCCAGATTCCACAGACAAATTTAATCCCTTGTCATCTGTATACATTTCTTCATCTACCAATTCATAAAAATTCTCTATATCCGATGTTATTTCCTTAATTATACCAGCACCATACAAAGTATCAAAAAGCTGATTATATATCTGAACACAGTACTGGGATGCCTTTCTCATTCTGGCTTTTCCATAACCCTGATTTTTTATTTCAAATAATAAATCCTTAGCTTCCTGCTCTATCGGAATAAATACAATTCTTGTATTTTCCTCAATCAAATGAAATTTTTCTGATACCGTCTCAAAATTATATTTCCAATCCTTGAATTCGCCTATAATATTCTTTTTATCCAAATCATTTTCTCTAAAATGATATAGCCTTTTGAAATATTCTGTAATGCATTCAAGATTAGAAATATCATGATAATCTTGCAATAACCCTTTAGTGATTGAGCTTTGCAGACTTTGTCCCGGCACTGTTTTCATTCCATTTATATCAAAAATATAAACTTTACTGTTTTCTTTTTTCTCAATTCCTTCTCGGTTGCATCTACCTGCTGCCTGTATTACCGAATCTACTCCTGCTACTTGACGATATACTGAATTAAAATCAAGATCTACTCCCGCCTCTACCAAACTTGTTGAAATAAGCACACATGATTTTGATTTATCACTCATTCTTTCTTTAATCTGTGCAAGTATCTTTTTACGATGCTTAGGATACATACTTGTTGATAAATGATACACACCATCACCACTTAACTGTTCGTAAAGCTGCTGTGCACATTTTTTTGTATTAACAATACACAGTGCTCTTTTTTCAGTCTTCAATCTTTCAATTAAAGTATCAAATTCGATTATCCCAAGATTTTCGTATATAACTCTTTTAAAAAATTTAAACTGCTCATTTATATTCGGGCATAATTCAATATACCGTCTGTGTTGATCAAATATACTGTCTAAGGCCGGTTGTGTTGCCGTACATAAAACAATACTTGTCCTATAGAAATCCATTAAATTTTCCATCATGGCAATGCATGGTTTCAAATATTCCAATGGCAACATTTGTGCCTCATCAAATATAACCACAGAATTCGCAATATTATGAATTTTCCTACACTTAGATGACCTGCTTGCGAATAATGATTCAAAAAATTGAACATTAGTCGTGACAATTACAGGTTTATCCCAGTTTTCGCTGGCAAGCTGCATCGGTTTTAATTCTTCAGAATCCCCATAATCGACATTACAATGATTCTCAAGAACATTATCCTGCCCAAGTATTTCACGAAACACCTGAGCATTCTGTTCTATAATGCTAGTATATGGAATAACATATATAATATGCTCCATTTGATGCCTGACTGCATGCTTTAACGCAAATGCCAATGAGGCAATTGTTTTTCCACCACCTGTTGGAACAGTCAGGTGAAACAATCCCCTATCATTCTCACCTGCTATCAGACAGGCTTTTAATATCTCAGTTCTTCTACCGTTTATCGAATTAAGATCATCATTTTCTAACCATGAACCAATATGTCTTTCCAGTCTTGCTAATAAAGATGCCATTTCTTCACCCGATGTTCGTTCCACATGGTTATTCTTCATAAAACTTTCTGTTTCAAGAAAGTCCGCATCAACAAGACATGAATATAACATCCTCATAAAAATCCCCATTGAAAAATGAGGATTTTGTGTTTTACAGCTCTCAAAAGGATCACTTTTTATTTGTGGAATTTCTACCTCCTGTCTATATGCCTGATAATCACATATTGATTTTCTATATCGTTCTTCAAGCTTATAGTAATCCATTAGTCCAGAATGATGTCCTGCAATAGCATATTGTAATATAGAATAATATCCACCTTTTTCATTACATAATCTCATTCCAGCAGTAGAATGGTCTACTCTGTCATTCGTATTAAACTGTATTTTATGTTGAAATTCTTTGGAATACTTACCTAGATCATGTAACATACCTATGCAATATCCCCACTCATATTTTCCAAATGATTCTGCAAATTTTCCGGCTAATTTGGCAGTTCCATCCAAATGATCAATAAGCCTTTGCTTTCTTTCTTCTTCTATATGCGCAATATATTCCATTTATATCACCAGATTCATCTTTACACTCCCACAATCTCATCAATCATCCTAAGCTCTTCCTCAGAGAAGCCTGTGCCCTCCATAACCTTTAAGTTTTCAAGAATCTGCTGTGGCTTTGAGGCGCCGACAAGCACGCTTGTCACGTCATCATCCTTTACCACCCACTTAAGAGCCATCTGTGCTAGTGTCTCACCACGTTTTGCGGCTATATCGTTTAGCTTCTTAATCTGCTCGATGT
>ULNW01037817.1_pt1 | contig 12057 bp, 10 predicted proteins | sample 1952021 | NCBI WGS metagenome assembly ULNW01 (sample SAMEA4835587, study PRJEB28245) | human gut metagenome | biome: gut microbiome; material: fecal sample | place: Denmark | collected 2008 | reverse complement strand
TTGTTGTAGTAGCCTCTGTTGTTGTAGCAGCTGTAGTTGTTGTTGTAGTAGTTTTTGCCTCAGCCTTTGATGAAGAATCATCAGAGCTGCCGCAAGAAGCGAACATAGCACTTGTAAGTGTAAGTGCAAGAGCGCAAGCTAAAAACTTTTTCATTTTAATAACCTCCGTTTAATTGTCATGCTATACACATAGCCTGACCTATATTTACCTTTGTATTATAACACAACTGTCACATATTTTCAATATACTATTTGCACAATTTAAGCACATGATTTCATATGTTTTGCACAGAAATCGTTTACAAATTAGTGCAGGTTACACAAACGAACAAAAAAAACAGAGCTTCCCGAATGACAGAAAGCTCTGTATAAATTCACTTATTCAAGTGTGTTATCTGTGAGAGATTACTTTCTCTTAGAAATAACGATAGCTGCACCAGCAAGTGCTACGCCAGCGAGTGCAAGACCAGCTGTTGCGCCTGTAGCTGCTACGTTGTCAGAAGCTGCTGCTGAAGAAGTAGCTGTTGTTGTTGTGCCAGACTTTGAAGATGTAGCTGCTGTTGAAGTAGCTGCTGCAGAAGACTTGTCGTCCTTCTTAGAATCGTCCTTCTTAGAATCTGTGCCTGAAGGTGTTGAATCAGCTCCAGAGCTTGACTCCTCAGCTACTGGCTTCTTCTGAACTTCCTTCTTGTCCTTGTTAGAACCAGCCTCGAAGAGAACGTTGCCGTCAGCGCCAAGAACCTTCATACCTACAACGTCGATACCCTTAAGGTCTGCTGCCCAGTTGTTGATACCAACTGCTGCGTAATTATCAGCATCGCCGTCTGTTGTTGCGAAAACAGGAGCGTCGCCGAGGTACTCAAGAACGTATGTGCCTTCCTCGTCTGTTGTGTAGCAGAGAGTATCCTTTGGCTTATCGTCCTCAACCCAAGAGCCGCCAGCCCAGTCCTTAGCGTTCCAGCCGCCTGATGCTGAGTTGAAGTTGATTGATCCGCCACCGCCGATCGTGTTCCAATCGTTGTTATCAACCTTGATTGTGAATGAAGCACCGTAAACAGTTCCAAGGTCAGCAATAGCATCCTTGTTAGGCATATCTTCGTCCTTACCATTGAAGTATACAGCGAAGAGGTCATCCTGAGTCTGTCTAGCGATTTTAAGAAGGTCATCGCTTACGTTGAGCTTTGTGCCTGCTGCGGATGCTGGGATCATTGCCATAGAAGCTACGATAGCTGCTGCTGACATACCAGCGAGAATCTTAGAAATTTTCATCGTTAATCTCCTCCATATGAATATAGTTTTATGAATTGTCATTCAATTCTAGTCTTATTATAGCAGACTTTCTCCCTAAAATCAAGGGGTTTTCACTTTTTTTATTCCAAAAAGTGTTGAAATTTCTAACAATATTGTCACACTTCTTTTGTGCATTAATCACAGAAAACGTTATCATCTCTTGCATTTTACAACATTTTCCCGTCCTATCTGTCATTGAATCTCTGCAAGAACTGCTTTGTTCTTTCGTTCTGGGTCTGACCGAAAACTTCCTCCGGAGTACCCTCCTCCACGATATAGCCGTCGTCCATAAAGATAACATGATTTGCCACATCACGGGCGAATGCCATTTCATGGGTAACGATGACCATAGTCATTTTCTCTTTGGCAAGCTCTTTTATTACCTTTAATATCTCCCCTGTAAGCTCAGGGTCAAGTGCGGAGGTCGGCTCGTCAAAGAAAAGTATCTGCGGTTTCAAAGCCAATGCTCTTGCAATAGATACACGCTGCTGCTGACCGCCTGAAAGCTCGCAGGGATAAGACTTGCCTTTAGTTTCGAGTCCCATTTTCTTCAGAAGCTCTTCACAGTTGGCTTTTGCCTCGGCTTTTGGCTGTTTAAGGACATGGAGAGGGGCTTCCATTATATTCTGATTTACAGAAAAGTGCGGAAAAAGGTTGAAATTCTGGAACACAAGACCTATTTTCAGGCGGATATCCCTGAGGGTCTTAGAGGGTGCATACACTGCCTTGCCATTTTCTGTATGGAACATATTCACGCCGTCAACGTTTATCTCTCCGCCGTCTGCTTTTTCAAGCTGGTTTATACAGCGCAGAAGCGTTGATTTACCGCTTCCTGACGGACCTATTATTGCGACTACCTCGCCCACCTCAACGTTAAAAGAAATATCTTTGAGTACCTTAAGGCTGTCAAAGCTTTTAGAAATATTTTTCACTTCAAGAATAGCCATATGAGTTCTCCTTATTTATAATAGTCGAATTTCTTTTCGATAACGGCAAATGCCACCGTCACGATAGCGTTGAGTACGAAATAGAATGCGCCTGCGATAAAAAGCGGTGTTATTGAGCTGTACAGATTCATCTGCTGTTTTGCTTTCATTGTTATCTCAGCGAATGCGATAACGTTTGCGAGAGAGGTATCCTTTACAAGGACGATGACCTCATTCGATGTGGCAGGGATAACACGCTTTGTGACCTGGGGCAGGATTATTCTAAAAAATGTCTGCATTTTCGTCATGCCGAGCATTGAAGCCGCTTCGTACTGTCCCTTTGGGATAGCCTCGATACCGCCTCTGAATATCTCTGCGAAATAAGCCGCATAGTTAAGGACAAATGCCGTAACAAGGGCGATAAACATATAGTTCTCGTTGTTTTTTATATTGGTAAGCACGTCATATACACCGCCTGTTTTGCCCTGCTTTGCAGCACTTGCGATAATAAGCGGTACTGCATAGTAGATAGCGATTATCTGAAGCATGAGCGGTGTGCCACGCATGACAAGTATATAGAGATTTGTCAGCCACGAGATAGGCTTGAAGCGGCATTTTTTCAGCATTGTAACAAGCACTCCCACAGGTATTGAAAGCACGATGGTCCATGCAAAAAGTTTCAGTGTATTAGGCAGGAACTCCAGCAGGATCTCCGTGACCTTTTTTACTTCCTCAAAAGTCATAAATATTCATTCCTTAACTAAATATTACGATAACACGTCACCGTATCAGCGTATTAATACATTATACTACATATTTTGCGACTTGTCAAACGAATTGAATTAGGAATTAGGAATTAGGAATTAGGAATTGACACCGCCGTACATTGTGACGTACAAAAAGTTTGTTTAATGAGAAAGTTTGTGAGATAATCATGCGAACGCAGTTCGCAATGAAAGAAATCATCGCCGCAGGCGATACCTTCATTCCTCATTCCTCATTCCTCACTCCTCATTTATTTCCGCTCAGCGCACCTCGTTCTTCAAAGCCAGCACGGCGTCACGAACTTTCGCCATAAACTCTTCGGGAGTTTCGCCGTTTGGATAGATAGGCTCACCGTAAACAACTTTTACTTTGTATTTGCTAAGACGCTTCCAGTTGAAAAGCCTTGGAAGCTTTCTGTCTGGCGGGAATATCTCGTGTCCGCCTTTGATATAGGCTGGTACTATAGGCACATTGGCTTCGATAGCAAGTACGGCTGCGCCGCTTTTGAACTTGCCCATTTCACCAGTTTTGCTTCTTGTACCCTCCGGGTGAACTAGCACACCCCATTTCTGACCAAGCTTTTTACGCAGAGCCGCCATTGTTTCGTCTACTCTTCCGCCCCTGTCAACAGGCACCATACCGCCTATTCTTACTATAAGTCGGCTGGCTAAACTGCCGTTGAAAAGCTCTTTTTTCGCCATACAGCAGAATTTTGCAAAACGCTCGTATCTGAAATTCAGGGTGAGGAAGATAAAATCGAAGTTTGAAACGTGATTTGCACAGATTATATAACCGTCCTTATCAGGTAGATTTTCCTCGTTGGTGACCTTGACTTCATAGAAGGCTGTCACAAGATTTCTGTAAAAGCGGTATATGCGGTAGTCTATCTTTTTCTTGTCCAGCGGATAGAGCATTGACTTCACTGTTTGTGGCTTTATGCGGTTTGGGTTTTGCACGAGTGTGATAAGCTTGCCCACTGTCATATCCTTATCCATACAGCCGTCAACACGCACACCACTGAACTCCTCTATCTCAAGGGCAAGCTCGATAGCTGAGAGGGAGTCTATGGTGAACTCCTGCAAAAATTTTGTACTGAGCTTGACTTCATTAGGCTGAACGTGTGCTATTTTTGCCACGGCGTTTCTCACCATTGACGGGATATCCGACGGGTCGATACTATTTTTCGCCTGCTTTGTAAGGCTGTCAAGGTCATCCTCCATGACCATTTTCTTCAGCAGATAACGCTTTGGCTTGCCGATAGCTGTTCTTGGTATAGAATCCATAAAATGTATGCCGCTTAGTTTCATTGCCTGACCTGCGGAGGAGCTTATTTCTTTTAGCTTTTCTTCCGTCTGCTCACGCTTATCTTCAGCACAGACCACAAAGGCGTGTACCTCGTCATAGCTTCCCTCTTTCGCAGGCACTCCACAGACCACAAGCTCGTCAACGCTCTCGATGCCCCTATAGACCTGTTCGATATCGTCAGGGGCGGCTTTTTTGCCTGTGGATAGGACGATATTTTCTTTACATCTGCCGAGAATGACGATATTTTTATGCTTATCGAACTTCGCAAGGTCGCCTGACTTGAACCAGCCGTCAGGATTGAAAGCTTCATCTGTGGACTTTTTGTCGCCATAGTAGCCTATCATCATATAAGGTGACTTTATGAGAAGCTCACCGCTGCGATCTATCTTCACTTTTATATCAGGATATGGCTTGCCGCAGGTGTCAGCATAGACGTGCTTGCCATATGTGCCGATAGTTGGTATGCTCGTTTCGGTCGCACCGTAGTTGTTCACAATATTAAAGCCTGTGCCGTAGAAGAAATCAAATGTATCCTTTGACATTGGCGAGCCTGCGGAGCAGAGAAATCTAAGCTCACCGCCCAAGGCTTTGTGTATCTTTGCAAAAATCTTTTTGCCGCTGTTTATACCGTAGATCTTACGCTGATGAAGTGCAACAGGAAACATTTTCTTGAAAAGTGCTGAAGATACTTTGCTTGCGTTGATCTGCTGCATTATCTGGGTTTTCAAAAGCTCATAGACCTTTGGCACGCCCGGGAAAACTGTCGGCTTGAAGTTTTGGAAACCTGCGGAAAGACCCTTTGCGGAGAGAGACTCAATAAAGCACACTGTTCCGCCTGTGAGGAGAGGGGCTAAGACCTGTGCAAAAAGTCCGTAGATATGGCTGTTTGGCAGGATTCCGAGATAGCGTTCGTTATCGGTTATGCCGTTGCACCGGCAGACCATTTTGCAGGAATTTATCTGAGAATCGTGGGTGTGCATGATGCCTGAGGCTGTCCTTGTCGTACCGCTTGAAAAGATTATCACTGCGATATCAGGGTCGCCTACTTCACCTTGGCGGAGTATATTTTCCCCTGAACCGTCTAGTCTGTCAAGCTGGTTTTCGATATCGAGAACAGGCATATTTTTCACGCTTGTAAGCTTCTTTGCCGCCTTTTGAGAAGTGACAACGCACACAGGCTGTGACTTTTTCACCAGTGCGACAAGCTCTGCCGCAGGAAGCGAATAATCCAAAAGGACGGCTGTGGCGTTTAGCTTTGCACAGGCGAGAAATGCGATATTCCACTCAGGTCTGCCCTCAGAGGCGATACAGACCCTATCCCCTGCCACGACGCCCATGGCTTTAAGGCGACTGCAAAAAACATCAGCCTGCTGTAAAGTCTGTCCGAATGTATATTCCTTTGTTTCACCCTCGTCATTCATCATCACGAGAGCGGTCTTGCTATAGCGGTTTATTGCCGTTTTTCTAAATTCGTTATAAATGTTCATGGCAGTTTCCTTTCCGCACCTCAGACTTTCTGAGAGTTGCCCTTCATTGTATGTTCAAGTGCCTCGACAGCTTTTTCGGAGCTGTCAAGGAGGTTTTTGAGATTTTCCTCACCCAGTGCGTCAACGAACACGCTGAAATATTTTTCAAGACGCTGCTGCTTTTCTTCAATGGATTTTTCACCTTTTGGGAGGAGTTTCACCTGCACACGGCGTTTATCCTCAGGGTCACGCACAAGGCTAACAAAGCCTTTTTTCTCCATTGCACTGAGCACTGACGTTGCTCGCTGACGTGATATCATAAGGTCACGGCTTATATCAGAGGGATAGACTATACCCTCGGCTGTGCTGAGATAGACTATCACTTTGCTTTCGCCCTGAAAAAGCTCTGCAAGGTCGTCCATATATCCTGTTTCAAAAAATCGTCTGAAAACTTCTCCAAAACGCTGGGCTGTTTTATCGTTCATTGTTATTCCTCCAAATGTCAAGGCGGTTGATTGTCAACACTGTTGATTATACACCCTGTTAATGAATTTGTCAAGTGCTATGGGCGGTATGGTACAAATGCCCTTGACAAAATGTCTATATCATACTATAATAATATGGTATAATTCTTTCGGCAAATGCCGAAACACCGAAAGGAGGATATGCTTTTCAAAGGTCGAAAGGCATGATCTGGATATGATTAAGGACGTACAGGAAAAAATTCTTCAGTTAAAGAAAGAAAACGATATTTGTATACTTGCGCACAGCTATCAGGCTAAGGAGATAGTAGAGATAGCAGATATTACGGGTGATTCATACAAGCTAAGCGTTGAGGCGCAGAAGGTCTCAAACAAAAACATACTTATGTGCGGAGTGCATTTTATGGCTGAGGCGGCAAAAATGCTCAACCCTGACAAGAACGTATATCTTGCAAATCCATCGGCAGGCTGTCCAATGGCAGAGCAAATGGAACCTGAGATGATAGAAATGATAAAGGCGCAGGAGCCTGACAGAAAGGTAGTATGCTACATAAACACCACAGCTGCACTCAAGAGGGTTTGCGACGTTTGCGTTACTTCCTCGTCTGCGGTGAAGATAGTAAAGAACATGGACGCTGACAAGATACTGTTCATTCCTGACTGCAATCTTGGTGCATTCGTAAAAAAAGCCTGTCCTGAAAAGGATATAATGCTTTTGCAGGGCGGATGTCCTGTTCATGCGTCGGTAACAAAGGCTGACATGATAGCGGCTAAGACGGCTCACCCTGATGCACTGGTGCTTTGTCACCCTGAGTGTATCCCTGCGGTAAGCGAAATGGCTGATTATGTTGGTTCAACTTCCGGAATAATGAATTTTGCGGCTGAGTCTGACGCAAAGGAGTTCATCATAGGCACTGAGATATCTATTGCGGAGCATTTACAGTACAGATTCCCTGAGAAGGAGTTTTACATACTCTCAAAGAAGATACTTTGTCCTAACATGAAGCTCACCACTCTTATGGACGTTTACAAGACTTGCGAGGGCATCGGCAACGGCGGCGGTTTTGAGATAAAGATGACAGACGAGGAGATAACCTCTGCAAGAAAATGTATCGACGAAATGATACGTCTTGGGGGCTGATATAATGGAAGATTACACCATAAAAATCGCAAAAGGGCTTGCAAACAACGCAGACGCCAGACTCATAAGACAGCAGGTATTCGTTGAGGAGCAGGGCTTTGTGAACGAATTTGACGATATCGACCATGAGGCTTATCATGCTGTTATCTACACAGGAGGATATCCCATTGCAACAGGCAGGCTGTTTGACGAAAATGGCGAAGCGCACATTGGACGTATCTGCGTGAGAAAGGCATATCGTGGCAGAGATCTTGGCAGAATGATAGTGGAAGCCCTTGAAAAGCAGGCTGAAAAAGTGGGCTACAAGGAAGTCGGCTTATCGGCGCAAACGAGAGTACAGCAATTTTACGAGAAGCTTGGCTACAGGGCATATGGTGATGTTTACAAGGACGAATACTGTCCGCACATTGCAATGAAAAAGACCCTTTCAGGGGAATAGATATGAAAAAGGACGACTTGGGGTCGTCCTTTTTTTGTAGCGTTTAATGAACAAAACAGTTTGTGATTGAAACGAACGAGAGTGGCGGGACGTCGAGGGCGCCGTCCCCTACACAAAAAAATTGCGCCGCTCCCCTACATAAATGTATTGATAAAAAACGATAATAATATAAATTTTTGTAGGGGCGAACAGCGTTGGCCCGTTTACCGCAAGATTGCCCACCGCTCGCAAGATATCAATTCGCCCCACAAAAATTGCACATAATTTGCGCACACAAAAAGGCGCTGTAAAAAAAGCGCAACAAAGCCCGTGGATTCCCTCGATATGGAAGCCCACGGGCTTTAATATATCACACAGCAAAAAAGAACTATCTAATCTTGAAAAAAGGGTACAGCAAACACAGCGGCACAAAAACTGCGTTTTTGCCGATTATTAAAATGTTGAAAAATATCTTTTTCAGGCTGCTTTTCTGATTGCGATCTTCTTCAAGTGAAATTTATGCAGATTAAAACCACAGCAAATCATCGCAATTTCTAAATTCATGGCATTTAAGCCACGTCTTCTGGCTCTTGTGTATGACCGATTCCACTTGATGATACCATTTGCACCTTCAGATTGAATGCTTCTGTTCATTCTGAGAAGCGCTCCATGAATACAATTAAGATTGTCCAAAACTTCTTTGTGAAATGCAGTCAATTCTTCATTTATGCGAACTATGCGATTTCCCTTGCATTTGCAGCACTTTTCTTTATGAGAACAGTTTGCACATTCTTCACACTGATAGAATTCTTCTGTTCTCCCATATTTGTTTCCCTTTATGGGCCTGCTGTAAACGTAATGGAATTTTTTGTTGTTAGGACACAGCAGATCACCGTTTTCATCTATGCGGAAATTCACTGCTCTGTATGGATCATTATGGTATTTAATATTCTTGCTTTCTTTTTCATACATGGTAAATTTCATGTATTTTCCCATTCCGTGTTCTTCGCAGTACAGATAGTTGTTGAAGCTTCCATAGCCTGCGTCGGTAACTGGATATTCAGGATACTTTCCATATATTCTGTGGAATTTTTCCATAAGCGGCTTGAAGCAATCCATATCCGAGGCATACTGCTTTACGTCATATACGGCGATATACTCATCGCAAACGCCAAATTGTATGTTGTAACCTGGGAGCAGTTGATCGTTTCCCATATAGTCTTTTTTCATACGCATAAATGTTGCATCATGGTCTGTTTTGGAATAACTGTTTCGTTCATTGCCGCATATTTTTATGTGCTCTGCATACTTTTTTAGTCTCGCAATATAACTTGTAAGCTTATCATAATATCGCTGTTCTGGAGTTTTATGATGTCCACGTCCCCTGACAGCAGAAGCAGGATCAAAACCGCAAAGCTGTATATATTGCTTTAATATCTGTTCGAGATATTCGATGGCATATTCTTCGCGAACTCCAAATTTCACACCAAATGCGGCTATTCTTGTATTTATCTCACTTAACAGTTCTGTTATCTTTGCAAATACTTTCACGCGATTTTTCTCACAGCTCTTTTTCCATACCCAGCTGTATTTGTTGGCGTTGGCTGTGATCTTTGTTCCGTCTATGTACACATGATCCATATCTACGTTTTCTTGTTCAAATATGTAAGCATTGATGTCAGCGAATATCTCTTCTATTTTTCCGTTAAGCACATTGTTCATAAAATTTTCTATCGTCATATGGCTTGGCGGCGGTTCGTCCTGTAATAACCACATAAAGCGGATATCTGTTTTGCACAGCTTTTCTATTTTTCTTAATGATTCATAGCCATTTTCCATGAATGCGAACAGTATTACTTTTAGCAAAGTTTTTTCATCATATCTTGGTCTGCCTGTCCTGCGTTCCTCAGTCGTCAGGTATTTATTTAGGTCAATATGATCAATAACTTCACAAAATGTATATACCGGATCTGTTGTTTCAATAATTTTTTCAATTTCTATAGGAAATTTTAATTGATATGGTGTATTATATTCTTGTTGGTATTTTTTCATCAAATTTATTATACCACAAAAAAGACTGCTTTCCTACCCTTTTAAGGGTGGTTGCAGTCTTTTTTTATTGCGCGTTTTTTTACAGCGCCTGATTTTTTTAGCTATTTACTGTTTCCTTGATAGCGTCGATTATTTCAGGGAAATACCAGCCGCCCTCGGATCTGTTGAGCAGTCCGAAGTTCTCACCGTTTCCTATTCTTGTGCCGTTATCCCACCAACAGCATGGTACGCCGTACTGCTTTGCGGTGCTGAGATAGTCCTTTACACACTGAACTCTTGCTTCTGTATTAGCCTTATTTACAGAGCCGAACTCACCGATTATTACAGGTATTCCCTTGCTGAGGAACACTTCATTGATATCGGTAAAGAGTGTTGTGATAGAAGAGTCGATACTTGTATACTGGTCTGTGCCTGCGGTATCGAGAGCAAATGAATATGGAAGATAAGCGTGGATAGAAACTATTATCTTATCGTCGCCCTGCGGAACTTCCAAAGCCTCCATATTCTGCTTTGTTGATGATGCGGCATATGGTGTTACCATTATACATCTGTTAGGGTTGTTTCCGCCTGAGGCGCGGACTGTTTCGACGAACGCCTTTGCGTACTGATTTACGACCTCTCTTGACTCGGAGTCGCCTATCCACTCGTTGCCCTCGCCTCTAAGTCTAGGTTCATTCACGCCCTCGAAAATGAGGTGCTCGTCATAGCCCTGAAATCTGTCGCATATCTGTTTCCAGAGGGCTTTGAGCTGCTCTATATCCTTATCGGCACGGTCTTTCTTAGGCATATACCACTCCTCGTGGTGGGTGTTGAGGATAACGAACATTCCGTTGTCGATACCGTAATCGACAATTTCCTGAACTCTGTTCATCCATGCTTCGTCAACTGTATAGTTCTCGTCCATGTGAGTACCCCATGAAACAGGAAGTCTGAACACGTTGAAGCCTGCGTCCTTGACCTGATCTATCATCAATTTTGTGGTTTCCACATTTCCCCATGAGGTTTCAGCGTCAAGACCTGAGCCGCCTGTGGCGTCCATGGTATTGCCAAGATTCCAGCCCACTTTCATCTGAGCCACAAGGTCTTTTGCAGTGGTCACTGTCATAGGGTCATTGGTATGCTTCTGAGTATTTTCTGTAGCTGAGGAATCTTTCTCAGCCTTTGAGGAGTTGTCCGAACTGCCACAGGCTGTCATCATTGATACGCCCATTGCAAGGGAAAGCACTGCCGCAAGTAGTCTTTTGATTTTCATATTTTGGTTTTCCTTTCTCACCATATAAAATAATAACATTTATATTTTAGCTCATTAATGTGGATTTGTCAATAGGAATAATAAAATTAGATAAACGCACAAAGTTCTGTTGAAATGTGACTATATATACAAAATATGTTTTTTGTTATTCATTTTGCCCATTGACAATTATAATCATAAACTGTATAATTTAAACATAGAGTATTTAATTTGAAAATTATATGGGGGTACAACTATGAAAGCTAAACACGTTGGTATAATAGTATGGGTAGTTATTGCCGCCACTTTTATATTTTGCTTTTGGTATTTTGGCTTAAAGAACATAGTTTCTTCTGATGAACCTGAAGATGATGAAAGCGGAATAAATACCTTTAACTACAGCTGTCCCCATGACGATACCTATCAGGAACCAACGCTGAATATGGGAAAATATTATCCAAACGGAGATACAAGCAAAGATTATTTTATAATAGGAGAAAACAACACTCTGAAATACAGCGGAGATTCGGAATATCTTTGCAATAAGCTGTTTACGTTTTATGACGAGACCGCAAAGCAGGATACGATAAAAATGTGGTCTGAAACCAGAACATATACTATTAAAACCTATCACGAAGCAAGAGATCAGATACTAATTGAATTTACAATCGGAAACGATTTACAGCACGAAAAATATAAAGAAGCTTTTGACAGCCCGTTTAAGTATGTTGATGAAAACACATTCGTCGCCGTTGATACTTACATTCGTGTTCCCGACGATTCTGCCGCTGAATCGGAATCTTATTCCGACGATGTTTCGGTAAATGAAAGCAAAATTTCATAGTAAAAAAACTTCAATGGCGAAAAAACGTCATTGAAGTTTTTATTTATGTTTTATGTTTCAGCCGGCTTTTCCGGAATTATCGGGGTAAGCTTTCCGTCACGGAGAAATTCTATGTAATCTTCTATGGAATTGATAGG
>ULNW01005976.1_pt1 | contig 12682 bp, 9 predicted proteins | sample 1952021 | NCBI WGS metagenome assembly ULNW01 (sample SAMEA4835587, study PRJEB28245) | human gut metagenome | biome: gut microbiome; material: fecal sample | place: Denmark | collected 2008 | reverse complement strand
GGATTTTGGTGTGACATTTCCGCTCGCCGTTATTACATGGGTGATGATTCAGTACAATGGATTCAAGTACCAGAAGATGGGCAAGATAAAAGGATTGTTTGAACCGATTTTCTTATTTTTCCCAATGAATCTTATCAGTGAGTTTTCAACACCGGTATCGATGTCTCTTCGACTTTTCGGAAACATCTTGTCAGGTACCGTAATGATGGGACTTATCTATGGTTTGTTGCCAAAAGTGCTTACTTTGGTATGGCCGGCAGCATTGCATGTATATCTTGATGTATTCTCGGGATGCATTCAGACATATGTATTCTGTATGCTGACTATGTGCTTTGTCGCAGATGCGATTGGAGAAGACGCATAACAATTATTATATTTATTTTGAGGAGGAAGAACAATGAATATTACAAACGAAGGTTTAGTTTTGATGGGCTCTGCAATTGGTGCAGGTCTTGCAGTTATCGCAGGTATCGGACCTGGTGTAGGTCAGGGTATCGCAGCAGGTTACGGTGCATCAGCAGTGGGACGTAATCCGGGTGCAAAAGGTGACATCATGTCAACAATGCTTTTAGGACAGGCGGTAGCAGAGACAACAGGTCTTTACGGACTCGTAGTTGCCCTTATTCTCTTATTTGCTAACCCTCTTTATGGCAAACTTAAATAATGCTCTATTTAAAAAATATTTAAAATAGAAAGGAGGCTGTAAAGTGAACGGTTTGGTAAAAGTTGCTTTAGCAGGTGACGGACTTGGAGATTATATATTTGGTCTTGATCCACAGCTTCTTGTGGATTCAGCTATCACAATACTTGCAATGTTCGCAATGTTTTTGCTTTTGTCGTATCTTCTTTTCAACCCGGCAAGGGATCTTTTACAGAAGAGACAGGCATATATAAAAGAACAGCTTGAAGAAGCAGCAAAGGAAAAAAAGGATGCCATTGAATTTAAGGCAGAATATGATGAAAAACTTAAAGCTGTCGATAAGGAAGCAGAACAGATTTTGAGCCAGACAAGGAAGAACGCTGTCAAGAGAGAAAACGAGATAGTGGATGAGGCTAAAGCAGAGGCTGCAAGAATTGTTGACAGAGCAAATCATGATATAGAACTTGAAAAATCTAAAGTTAAAGATGATGTTAAGAAAGAAATGATATCTGTTGCAACAGTTATGGCTGAAAAGATTGTGGCATCTTCTTTGGATGAGGAAAAACAGTCACAGCTTATCACAGATACATTGGAAGAGATGGGTGAAGAGACATGGCTAAGCTGATATCTAAAACTTACGGCGATGCGCTTTTTGAGGTAGCAGCTGAGGAAAACAAGCTCGAGAGCCATCTCAAAGAAGTGGAAGCTGTGCTTGATGTGCTCAAAGAAAATGAAGAGTATATCAACATTATAGGATATCCAAGAATTCCGATTGAAGAGAAAAAGACCATGATAGAAAGTGCTTTCAAGGGAAAGGTTTCTGACGATATGGTTGGATTTCTCACAGTTATTGTGGAAAAGGGAAGATTTTCAAAAATAGAGGAAATTTTAAACTATTTTGTTGACAGAGTGCATGAGGCAGAAAAAATAGGAACTGCTGAAATTACATCCGCTATAGAGCTTAGTGAAGCACAGAAAAAGGCGGTTGAAGATAAGCTGCTTACGACTACAGCCTATAAGAAAATTATTGCGAAGTATAGTGTAGATAAGTCACTGATAGGCGGTATGGTTATAAGAATCGGTGACAGAATCGTGGACAGCAGCGTAAAGACAAAACTTGAAACTATGGCAAGAGATTTGTCAAAGGTTCGTTTGTCAAACTAAATTAAATCGAAAGAAGGTGCGAGAGTATCATGAATTTGAAACCTGAAGAAATCAGTTCAGTTATCAAAGAACAGATTAAACAGTACAGTACCAAATTTGAAGTTGCAGATACGGGTACTGTTATACAGGTTGCCGATGGTATTACGCGTATTCATGGTCTTGCAAAGGCTATGGAAGGCGAATTGCTGGAATTTCCTAATGAAATTTACGGCATGGTTTTGAACCTTGAGGAAGACAATGTCGGAGCAGTACTCTTGGGTGACCATAAAAATATCAATGAGGGCGATATAGTAAAAACTACAGGACGAGTAGTAGAGGTGCCTGTTGGCGATGAAATGCTCGGACGAGTAGTAAATTCTCTCGGACAGCCTATAGATGGCAAAGGTCCGATAAAGACAACAAAAACAAGACCGATTGAGAGAGTGGCATCAGGTGTTATCTCAAGAAAATCGGTAGATACACCACTTCAGACAGGTATTAAGGCGATTGACTCGATGGTTCCTATCGGAAGAGGACAGCGTGAGCTTATCATTGGTGACCGTCAGACAGGTAAGACAGCGATAGCCATTGATACAATTATCAATCAGAAGGGACAGGGCGTTAAGTGTATTTATGTTGCAATAGGCCAGAAGGCATCTACGGTTGCAGCACTTGTAAATAAACTTGAAGAGTTCGGTGCGATGGACTATACAACAGTAGTTGCATCAACAGCCAGCGAGCTTGCACCGTTACAGTATATTGCACCATATTCAGGATGTGCTATCGGTGAAGAATGGATGGAGAATGGTGAGGACGTACTTGTAATATATGATGACCTTACAAAGCATGCAGCAGCATATCGAACACTTGCATTGCTCTTAAAACGTCCACCGGGACGTGAGGCATATCCGGGAGATGTATTCTATCTCCACTCAAGACTTCTTGAAAGAGCAGCACGTCTTTCAGATAAGCTTGGCGGAGGTTCACTTACAGCACTTCCTATTATAGAGACACAGGCGGGCGATGTATCTGCGTATATTCCTACAAATGTTATCTCAATAACAGACGGACAGATTTATCTTGAGACAGAGATGTTTAATTCTGGTTTTCGTCCTGCCGTAAATGCGGGTCTTTCAGTTTCACGAGTTGGAGGAGCTGCACAGATAAAAGCTATGAAGAAGATTTCGGGTTCAATCCGTATTGAACTTGCTCAGTACCGTGAGCTCGCGGCATTCTCACAGTTTAGTTCAGACCTTGACCCTGAGACAAAAGCACAGCTTGCACAGGGAGAGAGAATTCGTGAGGTATTAAAGCAGGATAACTACAATCCTATGTCTGTTGAACATGAATTTATCAGTATTTATGCGGCAACACATAAATATCTTATAGATATTGAACTTGAAGATATTGCTGACTTTGAAAAAGGTCTTTTACAGTTCATTGATGAGAAATATCCTGAAGTACCGGATATGATTAAAGAGACAGGTGAACTTTCAAAAGAAATGGAAGACAAGTTTGTTCAGGCAATTGAGAAATTCAAGGCAGAGTTCGTTAAGAACAGATAGAGAGGTGTGATGATATGGCCTCGATGAGAGATATAAAAAGGCGTAAGGAAAGTGTCCAGAGTACAGGGCAGATTACAAAAGCAATGAAGCTTGTATCATCTGTAAAATTGCAAAAGGCGAAAGTCGGAGCAGAATTGTCAAAACCTTATTTTGATACTATGTATGAGACAGTTGCCGATATGATTGCAAGGTCAGGAGGATTGTCACATCCGTTTCTTAAAAAGAGCGAGTCTGATAAAAAGGCTGTTATAGTCATTACATCAAACAGAGGACTTGCGGGCGGTTACAATTCAAATGTCGTAAAACTTGTGACACATGATGAACGCTTTAAAAAAGAAGATACAATTATATATGCAGTCGGAACAAAGGGAAGAGATTCACTTATGCGTCAGGGATATGAGATAGCAGGTGATTATTCGGAAGCGATGAACGAGCCTCTTTACAGTGATGCGACAGGTATTGGGAAAGATGTGCTTAGTAAATTTGTCAAAGGTGAAATTGGCGAGATTTATATAGCTTACACAATCTTTAAAAATACTGTTGTCCAGATTCCGACATTTATGAAACTTCTTCCTATTGATGCGGATGATATTGTATCAGAGCAGGAGGAAGACCAGAATCCGTTAGACAAGCTTACGCTTATGAATTATGAGCCGGAGCCTGAGGAGGCACTTGATGCCATAATTCCAAAGTATATAAACAGTCTTATATATGGAGGACTTGTGGAGGCGCATGCCAGTGAAAACGGTGCACGTATGCAGGCGATGGATTCGGCAACAAGCAATGCGGAGGAGATGATAAGTGACCTGTCACTTAAATATAACAGAGCAAGACAGGCATCTATCACTCAGGAGCTTACGGAGATTATTGCGGGTGCATCAGCAATATCTTAATAAAAATAAAAAATCTTAAGAAGGGAAAAAGAGATGGCAGAATTAAATACAGGTAAACTTACACAGATCATTGGTGCCGTTCTCGATGTCAGATTTTCAGATGGAAAACTTCCTGAAATCAATGACGCTATCAAAGTTCCGCTCAAAGACGGAGAAGAACTTGTGGTAGAAGTAGCACAGCATCTTGGTGATGATACTGTCCGCTGTATTGCCATGGGTCCGACAGACGGGTTGGTACGAGGAATGGAAGCTGTTGCTACAGGTGGTCCTATATCAGTTCCGGTCGGTGAAAAGACACTTGGACGAATGTTCAATGTACTTGGCAATCCTATAGATGAAAAACCGGCACCGGAAGGTGTTGAATATGATCCAATTCACAGAAAAGCACCTGCTTTTGAGGAGCAGTCAACACAGACAGAAATCCTTGAAACAGGAATAAAAGTCGTTGACCTTTTGTGTCCTTATCAGAAAGGTGGAAAAATCGGTCTTTTCGGTGGTGCGGGTGTTGGTAAGACTGTACTTATACAGGAGCTTATCACAAATATTGCTCAGGAGCATGGTGGATATTCAGTATTCACAGGTGTAGGAGAGCGTACAAGAGAGGGTAATGATCTTTATTATGAAATGATAGAGTCCGGAGTTATCGATAAGACAACAATGGTATTCGGTCAGATGAATGAGCCACCTGGAGCTCGTATGAGAGTTGCGCTTACAGGACTTACAATGGCAGAGAACTTCCGTGACAGATCAGGAAAAGACGTTCTTTTGTTCATTGATAATATTTTCCGTTTTACACAGGCAGGTTCCGAGGTTTCAGCACTTCTCGGACGTATGCCTAGTGCCGTAGGTTATCAGCCTACACTTCAGACGGAGATGGGTGCTTTACAGGAGCGTATCACATCTACAAAGAAAGGTTCTATCACATCAGTACAGGCAGTATATGTGCCGGCCGATGACCTTACAGACCCGGCTCCGGCAAACACATTTACACATCTTGATGCGACAACGGTACTTTCACGTTCTATCGTTGAGCTTGGAATTTACCCGGCAGTAGATCCGCTTGAGTCAACATCACGTATTCTTGACCCACATGTTGTCGGTGAAGAGCACTATAAGGTTGCGCGTGGCGTACAGGAAATATTGCAGAAATACAAAGAACTGCAGGATATTATCGCAATTCTTGGTATGGATGAACTTTCAGAAGATGATAAGATTGTCGTAAACAGAGCAAGAAAAATTCAGAGATTCCTTTCTCAGCCGTTCCATGTAGCAGAACAGTTTACGGGACTTCCTGGTAAATATGTACCTGTTGCAGAAACTATTAGAGGTTTCCAGGAAATTCTTGAAGGAAAACATGATGACATACCTGAAAATCTTTTCCTCAATGCGGGAACAATAGACGAAGTTGTTGAAAGAATGAATTCAAAATAAAAATGACAATTCAGGATTTGTATAAAGTGGAGGTGGAGCATGGCTGAAAAGAAGTTCAATCTTCAGATAATATCACCTACCAGGGTTTTCTTTGATGGAGACATAGATATGGTAGAAATGAAGACAACGGAAGGTGAGATAGGTGTACTTGCCGGTCACATTCCGCTGACTGCTATTCTTGAACCGGGTCTACTTCGCATAAAGAATAATGACGGTGACAAGGAAGCGGCACTTCATGATGGATTTGTAAAGATAACAAAAGACAAAGTGACAATTCTTGCTGAATCATGTGAATGGCCTGATGAGATAGATGTAAACAGAGCAAATGAAGCAAAGATAAGGGCAGAGCGCCGTATTAAAAGCGGAGAACCTGCTGTTGATATGCTTCGTGCAGAGCTTGCACTTAAAAAGGCACTTACAAGAATTGATATTGCAGGAAAATATAAATAAAAACGTGGGCAGCTGCATTAGAATGTGTGGCTGCCTGTTTTTTGTATAGACCTAGAGGACACATTATATTAGAATTGCACGGAAATTAAATAGATTGATGTAAATTATTACAAAAACAATGTAAAATATTACAATTTAAGTAAAAAATTAGAAAAATAAGATGTTGATTCAAAGTGGGCAATGCGCCAAAAACAGGGATTTTTTGACATAAATATGACTTTCTTACAAAAATCTTACAATATATTAAAAATATTGCAAAAATGTTAAGCGTATGGTATGATTATATTGCGAGTGTAAATTTGATGTTTAAATTGCATTCATTCTACATATTGTTAACGTATAAAGGGAAAAAAGAAACGGGAGGTACATATTTATGGAAAAAACAATGTTACGCAGAGTTATGGTAGGTCTTACGATTGTTGTTATTGCGCTTGGTGTTGCAAATTTTGTCAAGACAAATATTTCAACATCAAATGGAAACAATTCTTTTAAAAGCAGTGTGACGGCAGCCGAGATTTCAGAATAAGTTTCAGTGATAAATTATAATATATGCAGGAAAGAGGAAACATGAAACGTTATTTTAGTATTATAGCAGTTATGGCACTTGTATTATGCATGCTTGTAGGATGTGGTTCTAAAAAGGATGATACATCTTCAAAAAGCGCAAAACAGGAAGAAACTGTTGCTCCTGAGAGTACAGACAATTCCGGACAGGATGCAGAAACAAGTGATTCGTCATCAGATGATACAAACCAGCTTTCAGGTAAGCATCATGTGGTTATAAAAGTTAAAGACTATGGAAATATAAAGGTGGAGCTTGATGCTGATACAGCACCTATTTCAGTTACAAACTTTGTAAAGCTTGCTAAGCAGGGGTTTTATGACGGACTTACATTTCATCGTATCATAGATGGATTTATGATTCAGGGCGGTGACCCAAATGGTGATGGAACAGGTGGTTCGGATGAAACAATAAAGGGTGAATTTAGTGAAAATGGCGTTGAGAACAATATTTCGCATGTCAGAGGAACTATTTCAATGGCTCGTTCATCTGAAAATGACAGTGCAAGTTCACAGTTTTTCATTGTACAGTCAGACAGCACATATCTTGATGGACAGTATGCAGGTTTCGGAACTGTCACAAGTGGAATGGATATTGTAGATAAGATTTGTAAAGATACACCGGTTACAGATACAAACGGTACTGTTGAAAAGGAAAATCAGCCGGTTATCGACTCTATAAAGGTTGTAGACTGACAGTATACTATTTAAAGTAGTAAGAAGTTTGCAATGTATTATAAACAAAATTGAAATTAAAAATCTGAAATAAAAGAAAAATTCTCTTTAAGATTGACTTATAATAGTTTGTCTTAAAGAGACTTTTTTTTTGCTTTAAATGTCAAAAATAAATAGTGTATTTTTTGACGAAATTTTTGGTAAAAATTTATAGGAAATTATGGTATAAAGTTGTATATGAAGATATTATAGAAAAGAGGAAATTATGACAGATAAAAGAACAATAAATCCGTTATGGGAATCTGAACTTGATATTGAGAAAAGACTTGATTTTTTAATTGAAAATCTTACACTCGATGAAAAAATAAGCTGTATGAGCAATGCAAATCCGGATATAGAAAGATTGGGAATAAAGGCATTTAATATAGGAGGGGAAGGAGCACACGGAGTTCAGGCAAGACACGACCAGAGCTGGGATTTGAGCGGGCCTGATTATACAACAATTTTTCCAAACCCTATAGGAATGAGCAGGTCGTGGGACAGAGAACTTATTAAAAAGGCAGGAAAAGTTACGGGAACGGAAACAAGAGGTCTGTTTGCAGCGGGCAGAAGCGGCTGTCTTTCTGTCTGGGCACCTACGGTGGATATGGAAAGAGATCCCAGATGGGGAAGAAACGAGGAGGCATACGGAGAGGATCCATATCTCACGGGTGAACTTGCGGGAGCGTATGTTGAGGGCATGCAGGGTGATGATGATTTCTATCTTATGTGTGCGGCAACATTAAAACATTTCTATGCCAATAATGTGGAAGAGGACCGTACATTTGTGTCTTCCGGTGTTGACCCTAGAAATAAGCGTGAGTATTATCATGAACCGTTTAGACGAATTATTATGGAACATGGAGCTGAAGCAATTATGACAGCATACAATGAGATAAACGGAGTTCCGTGTATGCTGATGCCTGACATAAAAAATTATGCGAAAAATAAATGGGGTTTGCACCATGTTGTAACAGACGGCGGAGATGTGTTCCAGACCGTAAATCAGCATGAATATTTTGGTACGGATGCGCAGACGGTAGCGGCAGGACTAAAAGCGGGAATAGACAGTTTTTCTGATAATACGGCTAAAGTCGAAGCGGCAGTTAGAGAGGCATATGAACTTGGGCTTATCGATATTAAAGATATTGATGAGGCAATAAGAAACCGCTTTGGAACAATGATAAGACTTGGATTGTTTGATGCATATGGGGACAATCCTTACTCGCATATAACAATAAATGATGTAGGTACGAAAGAAAATCAGAAAACAGCACTTGAAATGGGGCAGAATTCTATTGTACTGCTTGAAAATAAAGGCATTCTTCCACTTGATTTATCAAAAGCAAAAGATGACATATGTGTACTTGGACCTTTGGCGGATGTCTGGCAGCTTGACTGGTATTCGGGACTGCCGCCTTATTGTGTGACGGGACTGGAAGGAATTGAAAAATATGCAGATGTGCCTTTTGAGAAAGGTCTATGTGAATTTAAGATAAAGGCAGACGGAAAATATCTCGGACTTGATGAGAGTGAAAGACTTATTGTCACTGACAGCATGAATGCCGAGATATTCCAGATTGAGCAGTGGGATAAGAAACAATTTACGATAAGAAGCAGTACCAATGGGAAACTTTTGTCTGTAAGGGACGATATTGAAGGTGGCGAAAGCGGAGATATTTGTGCCTGTAAAGACAGGGCTTTTGGATGGTTTGTAAAAGAAGCATTTAAAATAAAAGACAGTGAAAATAAAGAAATAATTTTTGATAAAACGTTTTCGGGCAAGGTGACAAGCTGGAATGATGAAAGCTTTTATATAGATAAAAATGGTGTATTAAAAGTCGAGAGTGTTTTTGAAAAATCAGGTGCTGAGAAAACGGAAGATAGAAGTAAAGACAGCAGTTCCGGTAATGAGGGCAGGGATATTTCTGAAACGGCAAAGGTAAGCAATTTGCAATTTGAAATTGTTGCAGATGGAATTGAGGCGGCAGCAGAACTTGCAAAGAAAGTCAAATATCCTATTCTTTTTATTGGCGGAGACCCTATGGTTACATGTAAAGAGGATGTTGACCGGGATGACATAGCTTTTCCGATATATCAGCAGAAACTTCTTGAAGCGGTATATGAAGCGAATGAAAATGTAATTGTTGTTTTGGTTTCAAATGTAGCGTTTGATATATCATGGGCAAAAGAGCATGTAAAAGCAATGATATTATCGGCATCAGGATGTATGGAACTTGGAACAGCTATTGCAGATACTCTTTTTGGAAAAGTCAGTCCTGCAGGAAGACTTAGTACAACGTGGTATAAGGATATTGATAAACTTCCGCCAAAAGAAGATTATGATATAATTTCACATCCGAGGACTTATGCTTACTATGACGGAGAGGTGCTTTATCCGTTTGGATATGGGAAAACATATTCTGAGATTAAATATCTTGATATGAGAGCAGCAATTAAGGACTATACGAAAATCGAGGTATGTGTGAGTATTGAAAATACAGGTGAATATGTGACGGATGAGGTTGTTCAGGTTTATGTGACAAAGAAAGAGTCAAAGGTTGTGCGTGCCATAAAGAAGCTTGAAGCATTTGAAAGAGTGAAAAACCTTAGACCGGGAGAAAAAAGAGATATTGTATTACAGATAAAAATAAAAGATTTGAAATATTATGATGTTGTTGAAGAAAGATGCATTCTTGAAGATGGGGACTATATTATTCAAGCCGGTTCATCAAGCAGGGACATTTATCTGAGTCGGACAGTGAACATAAAAGGTATATCAAGAGGTGCAAGGGAAGCATGGCAGACAATAAAAGCAGACCATTACGATAGCTATAAAAATGTTTATCTGCATGAGGGCATAAATGGTTTTGATGCGGTCTGCACGCAGGATAATGAAACTGAATGTGACGTTTCCTATAGAGATGTACTTTTGAAAGAAGCTGTATTCTTAAGAAATGACGGTACGGATATGAAAGAGATTACACTTGAAATTCTTGCTTCAATAGATGACGGTGGTGTGGTTGAAGTGTTGGCAGATGACAATGTGATTGGAAAGTTTGTAAAAGGTCAGACAAAAATAAAAGACATGCACAGTGAAATAGGTCAGGCGGCATTTAGAACGGACAAAAAGATGCCGTGGGCAGCGTTTGGAAGAAAGACTGATTTTAAAAAGTACAACATTACTGTAGATACGGATAAAATTCCGCATAAAAAATTTGAATTAAAATTAAGATTAAAAGGATATATAAGAATTTGCGCTTTTAAATTTGCATAAGAAACAGTTGGTGTGTGCTATCGGAATTGCAGCAGGTTGGAAATTTACCTATATTATTTAACCGAAAGTCATTGCTACATTATACTGGCAGAAATAAAATGTTTTTGTGCTTTTTTTAAAAAAAGATTTTTACATTTTGGTTTTATATGTTATACTATGGGTAGCGGCTTCATGCGGAGCGGAGAATGTCGTATTATTATTGTTTGATATTAGTACAGTTCAGAATATATGATATGTACAAGTTTATGTTTTACAGGAGATACGATACAGAATATCTGACATGAGGTCAGTGTGATGCCGGAATTTCATTCGGAATGACGGCGGTTGCAATGCGATTTTATCGCAGTCAATTATTTATTCATATTTAGGAGGTAACTTTACAATGGCAAACAAATGGGTATATATGTTCGACGAAGGCGACATGACCATGCGTAACTTACTTGGTGGTAAGGGTGCTAACCTTGCAGAGATGACTAAGATTGGTCTTCCTGTACCACAGGGATTTACAGTAACTACAGAAGCTTGTACACAGTACTATGAAGATGGTCGTCAGATTAACGATGAAATCATGGCTCAGATCATGGATGGCGTTAAGAAGATGGAAGAAATCAACGGAAAGAAATTCGGAGATTCTAAGAACCCATTATTAGTTTCAGTTCGTTCAGGTGCTCGTGCTTCAATGCCTGGTATGATGGATACTATCCTTAACCTCGGTTTGAATGACGATGTTGTAGAGACAATGATCAAAGGAAACCCAGATCCAACATTCGAGCGTTTCGTATATGACTCATACAGACGTTTCATCCAGATGTTCTCAGACGTAGTTATGGAAGTTGGTAAGAAATATTTCGAGCAGCTCATCGACAAGATGAAAGAAGAGAAAGGTGTTCAGTATGACGTAGATCTTACAGCACAGGATCTTAAAACTCTTGCAGAGCAGTTCAAGGCTGAGTACAAAAATCAGTTAGGAACAGATTTCCCATCTGACCCTGTAGAGCAGATGAAACTTGCTGTAGAGGCTGTATTCCGTTCATGGGACAACCCTCGTGCAAACGTATATCGTCGTGACAACGATATCCCTTATTCATGGGGAACAGCTGTTAACGTAATGCCTATGGTATTCGGTAACTTAAACAATGAATCTGGTACAGGTGTTGCATTTACTCGTGACCCTGCAACAGGTGAGAACAAACTTATGGGTGAGTTCCTTATTAACGCACAGGGCGAGGACGTAGTTGCCGGTGTTCGTACACCAATGCCAATCGCTCAGATGGAACAGGAATTCCCAGAGGCATATGCTGAGTTCGTTAAGGTTTGTGATACTCTTGAAAATCACTACCATGACATGCAGGATATGGAGTTCACAGTAGAAAACAAGAAACTTTACATGCTTCAGTGCCGTAACGGTAAGAGAACCGCTCCGGCTGCTTTGAAGATTGCTTGTGACCTTGTTGATGAAGGACATAAGACAGAAGAAGAAGCAGTAGCTATGATCGATCCTCGTAACCTTGACACACTTCTTCACCCACAGTTTGATGCTGCTGAGTTAAAGAAAGCTACTCCAATCGGAAAAGGACTTGGTGCTTCTCCAGGAGCTGCTTGCGGTAAAGTCGTATTTACAGCAGAAGACGCTGTAGAATGGGCTGAGCGTGGAGAGAAGGTTGTACTTGTTCGTCTTGAGACATCTCCAGAAGATATCACAGGTATGAAGAGTGCACAGGGTATCCTCACAGTTCGTGGTGGTATGACATCTCACGCAGCCGTAGTTGCTCGTGGTATGGGTACATGCTGTGTATCAGGATGTGGCGATATCGTTATGGACGAAGAGAACAAGAAATTTGAATTAGCAGGAAAGACATACACAGAAGGTTCTGAGATTTCTATCGATGGTACAACAGGTAACATCTATGATGGTCTTATTCCAACTGTAGATGCAACAATCGCCGGTGAGTTCGGACGTGTTATGGCTTGGGCTGACAAGTATAGAACACTTAAAGTTCGTACAAAT
>ULNW01006515.1_pt1 | contig 13589 bp, 5 predicted proteins | sample 1952021 | NCBI WGS metagenome assembly ULNW01 (sample SAMEA4835587, study PRJEB28245) | human gut metagenome | biome: gut microbiome; material: fecal sample | place: Denmark | collected 2008 | reverse complement strand
CCCCTTGATGAAACGGTCTTTACCTCAGCGTGTAACGACCTTTACCAAATAGTGTAACGACCTTTACCCAATAGCGTAACGACCTTTACATTAGCATGTAACGGCTTTTACACTATAGCGTAAACAATCGGTAAATACAATCCATTGTAAATAAACAAACTACATCATCGGTCAGCAAGTTCTATCACCTCCAAATCTTTAAACGTTCCCCCATCAACCGCAAAGCGTACCATCGTACGCACCTTATGGAAACCTTGAATGCCCGCAGCGCCCGGATTGATGTGGAGTACATCCAACGTCTTGTCATACTTCACCTTCAGTATATGCGAGTGCCCGCTGATGAACAGCTTTGGGGGACGCACCAGAATGCTGCCCTTGATGGAAGGGTCGTAGTTGCCGGGATAACCGCCGATATGCTTCATCAGCACCTCCGCCCCATCCACCGTGAAACGGAGAATCTGCGGATAGAGCTGCCGTATCTCCTGCCCGTCAATATTGCCATACACGGCACGGAAGGGACGGAAAGCCGCCAGCTTCTGTGCCACTTCCAGCGAACCGATATCGCCGGCATGCCATATTTCGTCACAGCCCTCAAAATATTGCAGGTACTTTTCATCCCAGTAGCCATGCGTATCCGATAATAAACCAACTTTTGTCATCTTTCCTTTGTTTATTAAGACAAAGGTAATTATATTTGGGAAGAATACAATGTGGTAATGTGCTAATATGCCACATTAACACCTTAACACCATGGACAACAGATATTTCAAACGTGACATCAGCTGGCTTTCCTTCAACTACCGCGTACTGCTGGAAGCGGAAGACGAGACATTGCCGCTATACGAACGCATCAACTTTATTTCTATATACTCTTCCAATCTGGAAGAATTCTACAAGATACGCGTAGCCGACCATAAGGCCATAGCCACCGGAGCCTCGCAAAGCGATGAAGAGACTATGCAGTCTGCCGCCGAACTGGTAGATGAAATCAACCAAGAAGTCAATCGCCAACTGGAGGAACGTATCCGCATCTACGAACAGAAGATACTGCCCGCCCTGCGGAAACATCACATCATATTCTATCAAAGCCGCAACGTAGAACCGTTTCACCGCGACTTTGTGCGCAGCTTCTTCCGCGAAGAGATATTCCCTTATCTGGCCCCGGTGCCCGTAAGCAAGGACAAGGTGATTTCATTCCTGCGCGACAACCGTCTCTATCTGGCCGTACGGCTTCATCTGAAAGGAGCTCCCGCCAGTTCTCCAAACCGCATCCAGTATTTCGTGATGAAACTGCCGTACAGCAAAGTGCCGCGCTTCATCCAGCTGCCCAAGGTGGGGAAAGACTATTATCTGATGTTCATTGAAGACATCATCAAGGCCAATCTGGATACCATCTTCCCCGGTTATGAAGTGGACAGCAGTTATTGCATCAAGATTTCACGCGATGCGGATATTCTGATAGACGATGCCGCCAATACCTCCGAAATCATCGAGCAGGTGAAGAAGAAGGTAAAGAAACGCAAGATAGGCGCCGTGTGCCGTTTTGTATACGACCGCGCCATGCCCCAGGACTTCCTCGACTTTCTGGTAGATGCCTACCGCATAGACCGCCGGGAGCTGGTGCCGGGAGACAAGCACCTCAACATGGAGGATTTGCGGCATCTGCCCAATCCCAACCAAAGCGTACGTCCCATCAAGAAACCCCAGCCCATGAAGCTGACCTGCCTGGACGAACGCGAATCCATCTTCCACTATGTGGAGAAGAAGGACCTGCTGCTGCATTATCCCTACCACTCCTTCGACCACTTCATCCATTTTCTATATGAAGCCGTCCACGAACCCACCGTGCGTGAAATCATGGTGACCCAGTATCGCGTGGCAGAGAACTCCACCGTCATCAACACCCTGATAGCCGCCGCACAGAACGGAAAGAAAGTCACCGTCTTTGTGGAACTGAAAGCCCGCTTCGACGAAGAAAACAACCTCGCCACCGCCGAGATGATGAAAGCCGCCGGCATCAACATCATTTTCAGCATACCAGGACTAAAGGTACATGCCAAAGTAGCCCTCGTGCTACGCCGCGACAAGGAAGGGCGCAAACTGACAAGCTACGCCTACATCAGCACCGGCAACTTCAACGAAAAGACCGCCACCCTCTATGCGGACAGCGGACTATTCACCTGCAACCCGGTGATTGTAAACGACCTGCACAACTTGTTCCGTACTCTGCAGGGAAAGGAAAATCCAGTGTTCCACCGCCTGCTTGTGGCCCGCTTCAACCTGATTCCTGAACTGAACCGCCTCATCAATCACGAAATAGAACTGACCCGGCAAGGCAAGCAAGGACGGATTATCCTAAAAATGAATGCCCTGCAAGACCCCGCCATGATAGACCGCCTCTACGAAGCCTCGCAAGCCGGTGTAGAGATAGACCTCATTGTCCGCGGCATCTGCTGCCTCATCCCCGGGCAGGAGTACAGCCACAACATCCGCGTGACACGCATCGTGGATACCTTTCTGGAACATGCCCGTGTGTGGTACTTCGGCAACGGCGGCGCACCCAAGCTCTTCCTCGGCTCGCCGGACTGGATGCGGCGTAACTTGTACCGCCGTATCGAAGCCGTCACCCCCATTCTGGACCCGGACTTGAAGCAAGAGCTCATCGATATGCTATCCATACAACTGTCGGACAAACGGAAAGCCTGCTTTGTGGACGACCGGTTGCGAAACCGCTGGAAGTCGTCGCGACCGCAAAAGGAGAAGGTACGGTCGCAATATAGCTTTTACGAATACTTGAGAGAGAAAATATAAACAACTCTGCCCCAATACACCTCCGGCTCAACTGTCTTTTATAGGACACAGACGTACGGCAGTTCCTCCACTACGTGCTTGCCGAATGGTGAGGGTATCACTATAAGTCACTTCGCGCTCTTCTATAAGTATAGCAGCAGGACATGTCTCATAATCGGCCTCAGGAGCATCACGATAAATAGTAGCCAGATATCTTTTATCTGTATCGAGAAAAGACAGACTGATATTAGCCGTTCGTTCCTCATCTCCCGTGATGCTGCCTATATACCAGCATCCCTCTCCTTTATCGCAACGGGCAATAGTAACATAACTGCCAATGCATGCTTCCGGCACCACTGTTCTGCTCCAATCTGTAGGACAAGATACTATAAAATTAAAAGGTTCCGGATTAGCCTCGTAATTCTCTATTTCATCCGAAGCCATTTGTAACGGTGAATAGAGCACCACAAACAGCGCCAATTGTTTGGCCAGTGTGGTATGTACACGTGTCTGTGGCATTACATCGTTAACAAACCGAAACGTCACCGGTGTAAAGTCCATCGGGCCTGCCAACCCACGAGTGAAAGGCAATATTACGGTATGAGAGGGAGGATTTCCACCATCTACATCCCAAGCGTCCCATTCTTGTCCACGTACTCCCTCTTGTGTCATCAGATTAGGAAAAGTACGCTGCAAACCTGTAGGAATCACCGGTTCATGATTATCAATACAGATACAGTGACGGGCAGCAGCCTCTATTACCTTGCGATAATGAAGTACACCAAACTGACTGCTATGATATTCTTTCCCATCAAGCAAATCGCCCACATAACCCGTTTTTACTTGATGCACACCATATTTCTCATAGAACTTGAAACCATCTTCCATCTGATTTTCATAATTGGAAACATTACCGCCAGTTTCATGATGTCCTATCAAAGCTACTCCTTTGCTACGCCCATAATCAGTAATACGTTGTATATCAAAATCGGTATAAGGTTTTGTGAAACTAAACTTCCAAGTAGCCCAGTCTTCATTCCACCCTTCCACCAGTACACCTCCCAGGTTATTGGTAGCAGCAAAATCGATGTGACGCATTGTATTCTCTGTTGTGGCCCCATGATGGGGACCGGCATGCCAGGTGTTATGCTTCATGTGATAAGTCCACCAAATTCCAATATAGCGCATAGGTTGTATCCAGGAAGTATCGGTTATACGACAAGGTTCATTAAGATTTAACATGAGACGGGAAAGAAGCAAATCACCGGCAGATTCAGCCACTATCATTGTACGCCAAGGAGATACACGGGTATCGGTAACACGTACTTTCTCACCTGTACTCCAAGGTGTAAGAGCCGCACGTAATGTAACCGTTTTATTATCTTCAAGTTGTTCAACCGGCTTCAAGTTCATGGCAGCATAATCTGTAAGATTTGCTTCATGAATAGCCAAATAAAGGCTATCTGTTGTCTCAATCGTCACCGGAGTGCTTACCCATCCCATCTTACTAAGAGTTTTTTTCTCAAATAAGGCCTCGTAAAAACGAACTCCTTTCACTGGAATACTCCAAGCATCATAATCTGCAGGAAAAACGAATTCAGTCACTTCGTCATCAATAAGAAACTCTTGTAGCTGTTGCTGGCGCGGGAACTCATACCGGAATCCCATCCCATCATCAAAAAGACGAAAAATAATATTCAGTTCCCGCTCCAACGATGTTTCTTCCTTGAGGCATACCCTCAATTCATTATAATGATTTACAATTTCAGCCTCTTCCCCCCATACTGGTTGCCACACATCATTATGCGAATCATGCTTAACCTCTTTTAGAACGAAACCAGTCAAAAGATCTGGCGCATCCTTCAAAACCAATCCCAGACGTGAAGGAAGTAAAATATTCTTCCCCGCATGTCTTAAACAATATCGGGGAGCACCTTCTTCATCAAGTGTAAACTCTAAAGAAAGTTTTCCATTTGGAGAGGTCAACTTGATATGTTCCTGCTGGCATGAAATCATCCATAGGCCTAAACATAAAGCAAGTATAATCTGTAGCGTTTTTTTTAGTTTCATAGTCATTACCGAATTTAATTTTATATATCCAATTCTTATTTTATAAGTCTACTGACAAACAGTCCCTTTCCTTCCTCAGCCGGAATAACACAGAAGTTTACGAAACCACAGACAGACTCTGGTTCAAGCAACGTGGCAACCAAATTTCCTAAAGGTTGTGCCAAAGGTACCAACCAACTACCTATTGGAAGTTCTACATTATCTTCATAGACATCCGTTTCTACATTTACCGGATGAATCCCCTCCCATTCCTTCTCTGCACGATACAGACGGGTTACTTTGTAACGCTCAACTTTTGCTTTTTGTACACGGGTAACTTGCTCAATGTGTACACCCAACGCTCGAAGCTTACATACTGCTTCTGTACAGGGAGCATCGAGCAGATAAGCCTTAGGGCGAGTACGCATCAATTGAGGTGTTGCCTGCATGGCATCAAGGGTTGGCAGTTCAGTCTTAAACAGTTCATTGGCCTTATAATCGATAAAAGAGACTACATGACGTACAGTATCCGAAGTGAAAGTAACATATATCGGTTCAGTAGCTTTCAAGGTGCGCTTCCTGGCTTGTTCTATCTTACGTTTAATTGAAGCACGATGTTGCGCAGCAGTAACCAACGTTTGCCGTGCCACCAAGAAACCGCACTCACTACGACGTGCAAAACACTCCGGTCCCAATCCAATACCTCTTATTTCGACAAAAAGCGATACAGCCCCCGTCAATGCTTGAAAAGTAGAACTGGACTGCGGACTTTTGGCACCTTTTACAAGAACAAGGGAACCATCTGCCACACGAGGAGTAAAGTAGAAACCGGAAGCATAACCGGCACTATTTAAAACGACCTCTGCCTCACGACGAAAAAGTTCTTCAGACAGCGTACGTAAAGCTAAAGGCGCATTAAGATGTCCTGTAGGTAAAAAAAGTACATCAGCAGCATTTGCTGTCGGCACTCCACGTAATAAGTTAAACTCACGACGTAAAGGTGTATATTCATGAATATCAAGAGCTACGTCCGGATTCCATTGCTGATAGGACTGCTTCAACAGCAAAGTGACAGCATCCTCTAATTTGCTCTGATCGCGATTCAAATCGTAACCATCGGCTGAACGACGTTGCTGAATGGCATAACCATCAACATTGGCTATAGGAACCAAAGCCACAGCTATATGATTCAGCAATTCACGTCCTTCTTTTTCACAAAGTAAGTAACGGACAAGCATGCATACAGCCTCAGCACCTGCCGGCTCGTTACCATGCAGTGCCGCTTGAATCCATACCCTTACCTTCTTCTTGTCGGGAGTACCCAAATAAAGTACCGGAATGGTACGTCCTTGTTTGGTAACACCAATATTCTCCATATATGCCAAACCCGGAGAACGTACAACCAATTGTTGTAAATAGTCCTTTATCTCATCAACCGATGCCAATCCGCTACCGTAAGGTTTACTTAGAGTAGGTGTCTCACGGTCAAATTTGGGGTCAGGATAGAAACTTGCAGTTACTCCGGCAGGTTGCTTCGACTGATTTCTATTCCATAACACAAGATTAGCTAATACCACTTCTTGTGCTATCCTCTGTAAATAAAGAGCCGTTTCAGACGGTAGACCTGCATAATAATCGCTGCTAAAAGGCTCACCAAAAAAAATTGCATAAAAGACACAAGCCGCCAGATAACTGCCTGCAGGACTAGGGTGGCTGCCATCAGAATTATACAACTGCAAACTTGGACACTCTCTACGTACACGTCTCCATGCCTCACCCACAGGAGCACAATAAGCATCAAGGACATCAGCCATTTCCAAATAGTTTTCCGTAAGTTGCTGCTGCATTCCTTCATAAGTATCATTATTACGCCCCCATGTCATATAACAGACACTTTTTCCTTTTGGGGCATAAAGACGGCGTAAACTATCTAACTGCGCCGCAGGATGGAATACATTCTTCTTTACCCATTCCTTTTCACGAGTAGGTGCCTTGCTCTGTTCCTGCATCACCATATAATCCCATCCTCCTTCACGAATCGCCTCTAATGTTTGCGTATTGGCTGCATGCTGTCTCAAGTACCAACCAGGGTTAGCAACCTGGCGCACTGATATTTTTTTTCCACATGAGGATGCTAACGATTGGACTTGCCATGGCAAACGATTAAAAAAAGTATAGCTGTTACCTATAAAAAGTACCCGTAAAGAATCTGTCGTCAATAATGGCACAGCTTGTTTCCCCATAGGGACAGCCTCATGCCCGATGCCGCACTCTTCTATCTTGCGCCAATGGCATTCCCAACCACGGGATGCAGCCAACTGGTGAATATAAAGCCAGAAACTACGCCCACGCTCCATACGGTTTCGTCCTTGTCGTTCAGCTTCAGGAGTCTTGCGTAGAAAAGACTCACGTATCGTATCTCCCAAAGCCAGCTGTAGTATGATAGGTTTTGACAAGTATTTTTTTATCTGTTCAGATGAAATATAGGGGATACCAGCCGTACCATAAGGATATGTCTGGGCCAAATCAGGAAAAGTATACCAACCGGGAGAACTTATAATAGCTTTTTCCACATAAGGACTATCGTGAAAAAGCATGAAACGCTGTACGAATTGCCCACCAGCAGAATGACCATAAATCATATATCCTTTGCGCATGCTTCCCGTAAATTGACGCACATATTCAAATAGTTTATCAACCAACACTGGTGTAATTTTTTCGGGAGCATTAGCTACTGTATGGGCAGCATTCATCACCCCCACCTCCTGATAGTCTGCCAAAGGATAAGATTTCAAATCAAAGTGAGGTATAAAAAGCATAAAACCCTTTCTCTCCGCTTCTTCTTTCCAACCGTCCAAAAGATAACGATAGCCGCGGTCTCCTCCTTCAAAGACAAATACAATAGGCATTTGTTTAATATCCCCCTGGGAAGGTATATAATAATGTACATCTACCGGGCGATCGGCAAAAGGAGGGTATTGACTATAAGTGAAGAAATGTTCACCTCTTGGCCTTTCCAAAGTCTGTTTCGCTATTGCAGATAAACAAATACAGAGGAATCCAATATAAAATATAATCAGCTTCTTCATAATTCGTACCTTCCCTTCTTTACTATTGTACCATCTTGCATTACAAATTTACCACGGGCAATGACATCTGTAAGCTGCAAATCTTCCGCCAAAAAACACAAGTCTGCATCTGCTCCTTGTGCCACAATACCTTTAGCTCGTAATTTCAGATTACGAGCCGGATTGGATGTTATCAATGTAATCGCCTGTTCCAATGGTACCCCCTCCTCATTGACTAATGCAACTACCTCCTTGAAATTTAAATTCAAAGGAGCAGGACGATAAGTTATTTCTCCAGTTTCAGGATTCACTCTGCGTACGCCACCATGGCCATCACTAGAAAAAGTAATGCGATCAAGGGGGACACCAGCTCGCAATGCACGTATCACACAACGATGGGGAGTATCAAACTTTGAGCCACCAGTCGAAAAATCAATCATTCCACCTAATTTACCAAATTCTACAGCCTGCATAAAAAGAGCTTCAGTACGTATCAGATGAGTAGGAGACAGATAAGATATCAGTGTAGGATAGTGACGAGCAATATTGAGTAAGGGCTCAATACCTTCCGGAAGTGCTCCCAAATGAATGTGGAGAATTCCTCCTTTACCAGATGTAAATCCCCCTAAACGTACCTGATGTATAATACGTAATATCTCTTGCTCTGTCGGAAACGGACTACGGTCATCACTCATCGCCAGCTTACAGCCAATAACTTTATCTATGAAGATAAGATCGTCAGCCACACTATTCATCAATGTTTTGGTAGGCAATCCGTAATAACTTGTCAGCATATAAGCCGACAATCCGTCATCGTCAATAGCTTTGGCCTTGGCATAAAGCGTAGTAAGTTCTTTGGCAAATCCATCAGTACCAAGCATACCCAATACAGTAGTAGTACCACATGCCACCAGTTCGCTCATAGTCACCTCGGGGACTAATGAGGCATAACCTTGTTGCCCTCCTCCACCAGTAATATGTACATGCTGATCTATAAATCCCGGAGTAACAATTTTACCTTGCACGTCAATAGTATGGCAAAATGATTCATTCAGTTCAATTGTCTTTGAAATATGCGCAATCTTTTCTCCGCATAGCAAAATGTCTGTTTTACCAAGATAGGCAGGAGCATATAAATTTGCATTCTTTATCAATGTAAACATAGCTGTCGATTAATTTTAGAAAGTGATAAGATGATAAAGTATCAAGAAAACAATTCCTCCTATTAAAGGAAATGTATTACGCCTTGCCAACTCCACTGATGACACACCGGCTACCCCGGCAATGGCAACAATGACTCCGGCAATAGGAGATGCGGCACGTCCCATGCTTGCCGCCAACTGCAAAGGAAGTATCAATGAAAAAACCGGCAAACCAAGCTGAGTGGCTATACCCGGCAATAAAGGACCAAATGAAAAAAAGGCTGCATTGCCACTTCCCATCAGCATGGCAGCTCCAAAAATAATGAGAGTAAAGATTGCGGCAATAGCTAATCCCGAAAGTCCGATATGAGAGGAATAACCCACCAATGAATCAATAAATCCCAAACCAATCAGTCCTTTAGAGAAAACTTCTGAAGCTACAATCAATGTTACAACTGAAGTAAACACATTTCCCATGCCTTTCCAAAAACTTGCAAAAACGTTAAAAGTAGTACGCACACTACGAGTATGAAACAACACAAATACCAATGATAAGAACAGAGAAAAAAGCATAGCAGTAGTGGTACCCAATGTTACAGTAGGCTGAAACAGTCCCACAAAAGGTGAAAAGAAAATGAGAAGAGCCAAAGGTAATACCGGGAGTAGCGCAAAAGCCAATGGAACATCCGGTTTTTCTACTAATGAGGTTGCAGTCACATTTGACACCTGCAATATGCCATCCTGCTGTTTCTTTGCATCTTTTTTATCAAAATAACGGTTATTGAAATAGAAGAGTACCATTACAACCAAGGAAGTAGGAATTACTAAAGGAAGTTGATGAGTGATGAAATATTCCACATTGGATTGTCCTATCAATTCGGCAGCCATAGCAGTATTTGCCGACCCCGGTCCCTGATCAAATAGAGTAGCAGCGGCAATGACTGACAATGCTGTAAGTTGGCTTACTCCCAAACTAATTAAAACAGGATAAACCGAAGCCACAAGCAACAATCCTAATCCGGCAGCTGAAGGAGTAGTAATAAAAAGTAATTGTCCAATAGGAATAACTATAGTAGCCGCCAAATAAGGATAACGTCGAAAAAGACCTAATGGCTTCATGGAAATATAGACCAATGCATTAGTAGCCTTTATGTTATTCATGAAAGCTACATAACCGCCAATTGTCATTATCATAAACCCTGCACGCGCCAAATTAGAAAGAAAAACTTCCTCTATCATCCTTACCAAATCAAACACCACCATTCCCGTAGCTTCACTAGGTACTACCGAATGCACTTGCATGAAAAAAGCAGCTGTAAGCATTAATAAACCGGAAAGCATCAAAAGACCTTGAGGATTGAGCTTACGATAAAGACCTACCGCTGTAATCCCTACCATAAGAAGACTAAAAATGAAAGCCAATTCGGACATGATGTATCAAGATATTAAGTTTTTGTTTTCTTTTGAATATATGAATCTAAATCAGATATAAACACCGATATATACAAAGCCGTTTATATGCGGTATTTATATCTGACTATTATCTATCAATACCCCGGATTATTTTCCAAAGGATTACCAGTATTGGCATCAATGAATGATTGCGGCAGCGGGAAAAGGACAGGAGTTTCATATTCATCCATACCACGTCCTGCAATACCAGCTATCTCATTGAGTTCACGCATGCGACGTTTGAAATAGTTATTGGTATCACGTTCGTCACCACCATTTTCTTGGCAAACACGTACCAATGTATGACGACGTTCTTCCTCCGTAAGCAGTTCACGGCTGCGTTCATCAAGAATGAAATCCATACCACCGATTCTAAGATCATCTTCAGTAATACTTACAGCATTGGAACGATTACGTACTTTATTTATCCATTTAATGGCCTCGCCTACTTGATTACTCTTGTAAAGAGCCTCTGCATAAAGTAAATATGTATCTGCCAAACGTAAATAAACAATGTCCGCATAGTGTCCATCATTAGCTGCATTAGCCAAAATAGGTGGAGTATAATCCCATTTACGAGTAGTAGGCCAATCATATTTTTTAATGGAAGTAGAAGTTAGCATGGCTGCATTAACCGTAGTATCAATAAGTGCAGTACCACCTAAATCAAATACCTTGGTTACATTGCCGGCAGCATCTACATCATTAATACTCCATACGATAGCATTGGCAGATACACGGTCATCTTGTTCTCCCATTCCTTTATAATTGTACAAACGAAGTGCTCCTCTGGAAGGAACTACACGTCCGGCTCCCTTACCACCATTAGCTTGCCAAAAGACTTGTGCAAATGAACCTTCACCACCGTTATTGATATAGTCCGGATTATGCTGGTTTGTCTTTTTACAATCGCCATCATTAGCATAATAGTTCTTATAAGTTGTAGTCATATAGACATTTGCAGTACCATAGGCACTATTCTCCTCTTCTGTGTTAATGAAAGCCAGTAACACCTCCGTATTTCCATCAGCATACATAGGAGTATAAAATACGTCAATAAAAGGACATCCATCATTGGAAGCATTACTACCAAAGCGTTGATTTATAAGGGAATATTCTCCACTTTCCACTAATGGTTTCAGTACTGAAACTGCTTTTTCAGCATTACCTTCTGCCAAATAAAGTTCACCCAAATAGTGACGTGCCACAGCACCAGAGACTTTACTATTATTAGAAGTACGCAAAGGAAGGTTATCGACTGCAAACTGGAAATCTTCTGCCATCACTTCGCGAATACTACTCAAGGAAGCACGGTCCCAATCATCACGATAATTCAATCCTGTAATTTCTTGTGTTGAAAGGGGCACTGCACCAAATGAATAGGTAAGGTGACGGTAAGCCCAAGCACGGAAAAAGCGAGCTTCGGCCAACATCTCATTTTTACGATTTTCAGCATCAGCACCACTTCCCCAGTTAATGCCATCATTGTCAGCTCTTGAGATAACCATATTGGCAGTGTTGATGATACGATATCCCCACTGGAAAATATTATTCCAAATAGCAAGATCAGTGTAAGTTATCTCTTTGGGATTGTAGAGGAACTTCATTTCCGCATGACTATTATTGGCCCATGAATTATCTACCCCTCCACCCCAGGCAGAATGCAGACAGAGCGCAATACTTCCTCCCATTGCATCAGCACGGCGATACTCTGCACGCATAAGACCATAAAGAGGCGTTATCATCGATTTAAATCCATTGTAATCTACAAGTAAATTTTCAGGATAAAGTGCATCACGAGGATCTTCCTTAAGAAACTTATCCTCATTACAGCCGCCCATAGTGAGCAATAATACTGTAAACACTAAGACATTGAAATATGTTATTTTTTTCATATGTGCAATTTCATTTTAGCTTTTTATGATATATTACTCTCATCAAATATCTAACTTTAGTCCAAAAGTGAACGAACGTACTGGAGGAGCAGCCAATTGATCATTGAGAAATTCCGGATCCATACCTGTCCAGCCAGTTATTGTAGCCAAATTCTTAATGTTCATGTAAAGATTGAGCCGTTTGATGAAAGTACGACGCAACCATTGTTGTGGGAAATTATAACCCAATGTAACGTCGGAAATACGTAAGAAATCTGTCTTTTCATAGAAACTGGCTCCCTCTGGATTCACATCACTATTCAAACTATTTTTCGGATAGCTATTCGTAGGATTCTCTGGAGTCCAAAAATCCACCAAAAAGCGGTTCTGGCGATATGAATTATGGCTTGTATCATACAAGGCATTCAGATGGGTTTGTCCTAACTGAGCCGTTAAGAACACACTCAGAGTGAAGTTTTTGTACTCAAAAGTGTTCATCAAACTCATATTTACTTTAGGAATAGCCGACCCTATAATAGTCTTATCAGCCGTTGTAATATCGTTACCATCTACATCAAGGTATTTCACATATCCAGGATACGAATTACGATAGTTAGGATCTTGCTGCCCTGTCGGGTTAGACGGATCAGCAATCTGCCATACACCGATAATTTTATAATCATAGTTCACATTGATAGGTTCACCAATAAACCACTTGGAAGCCACATCATCAACCGGCTTTCCATTAGCATCATACAAACCAACATCTACAATCTCCGAACGATAGTGTGAGAGGTTGAAAGAGGTGCTCCAGCTAAAACTCTTATGTGTAATGTTATTAGAAGTTATCTGGAATTCAAAACCACGATTACGGGTCTGTCCACGATTCTCAGTAATAGAGCCAGTACCATTAATGGTAGGAATAGAACGGGAAAGCAGCAAATCTTTGGTTTTAGACCAATAAATATCAAATGAACTCTGAATACGTCCATTCCAAAGTGCAATATCAAAGCCAGTATTAATAGATGTAGTAGTTTCCCAACCTAAACCGGGCGAAGCTAACTTCGACGGATAGAAACCAAACTGTGCAGTATGATCATCATTCAGATAATTGTAAGTTGAAAGATTAGGTAGTGTACTATAAGCACTGATAGCCTCATTGCCATTTTTACCCCATGACAAGCGATATTTCAGATTGCTAATGGTTTCACTTA